>ENA-UAKS01000533-UAKS01000533.1-human-gut-metagenome-genome-assembly--contig:-NODE-533-length-14844-cov-5.868619_pt1 | contig 14844 bp, 15 predicted proteins | sample MGYA00243692_ERZ654452 | MGnify/ENA primary metagenome ERZ654452 (study PRJEB26926, sample SAMN06164442) | human gut metagenome | biome: ENVO:00009003; feature: ENVO:2100002; material: ENVO:00002003...
ATCTACACCTAAGCCTTCGTCGGCAGCGTCAGATGTGTATAAGAGACAGGTGCAATATCATCAATCAGGACCCAACTTTGATGATTGAGTTGACACCATGTACAATACAGGCGATGCATATGGGTGTGAAAATGTGGCTATTTTCAGAAACGGTTGCAGTACAGTATGCATATTTAGCGGAGCGAATGAAAATGTATCATCGTCTGGTGCTGTTTGATTTGGTGACATTTTATGATAGATACAAGAATAAGGATGTGTTGACAGCAATTTGTAGTATGCTGATAAAAGCAGATCGGTCTGATCAGAGTTGCTTTGCTTGGTATGAATTAGGTATTAAGGAGCAGTTACGTCTGACACAGTTATATGAATATTATATGTATTCTGTAGATGATGCGTATGCAGGGTTATTGCCACAGGAAGTATATTTGTATTTCTCCTATAATACGAATTTATTAGAAGATAAAAAGGCATTTTTATTTGCTAATATCGTAGAACACAAGGATGAATTAACCGATATTTATCCTGTCTATATAGAACAGATGCGTTCTTATATGTTAAGCCAGTTACAGAAACATAGGATAGATTACCATTTAGCTGTTTTATATCGTGCATTCTTGCCGGAAATTGGAGTATCCTCATCCATTGCACAGGACTTGCCTTATGTATTGTTTAAGCAACGAGTTGTATGTAAACATCCAGATATGGTAGGTGTGGTTGTGTTGCATAAGGAATCAGAGCAGGAAGTATATACGCCACTGGACAGGGACGGAAATGCGTATGTAGATATATTTACAGAAAAAGCAAAAGTGTTTATTGTTGATGCATCAGGTAGAAGATATGAAAAATCTGTACCATGGAGCATAGAAAAATTGTTAAAGCGGGATGTTTTGGCTGAACAGTGTTTTTCCTACAATCCATCTAATCGTATGGTGTGTATGTATATTTATGAACGAATTGAATATTACCACAAGAGAAATATTCCAATTACTAAATTACAAAAATATATGGATACAGCATGGATGAAACCAGAATACGGCAAAAAGTGGATTATGAACTTAATTCAGAATTATTACGATAACTATGAAGGAGAGGCGTTAGAGGCACTTTTATTAGAGATAGACTTGCATGGTATGCGTAGTTCTGACCGTAATCTTATTATTGAGTATTGTATCATTCGTGGTTTATATGATTTAGCTTATAAACAGATTAAGGAATACAGTTTTGAAGGTGTTTCAGTAAAACGGTTACGTGCGATTTGTTCTAAGATGATTAAAAAAATTGGCATGGAAACAGAAGATACCTTACTTGCCAATATGGCATTTTATGTGTTCCGCGCTGGAAAATATGACGAGATTATTTTAAAGTATCTTGTACAATATTATTTGGGAACTACAAAAGATATGTTCCTTGTATGGAAAGAAGCAAAAGAGTACGATTTAGATACAATTGCTTTGGAAGAACGTTTATTAGGACAAATCCTATTTGCAGAAAGTTATGTGCAGGATGCTATGGCTGTTTTTATGTCCTTTTACAATGCAGGACGCAATCGTACTTTGATTAAAGCTTTTGTCAGTTATTATTGTTATAAATATTTAGTGCGTGACAGGGTAGTAGACGAAAGCTTCTTTGAAATCGTAAAAAAAGAGTTGTTGATTGAAGAAAACAAGACAGAATTATATGCACTATTGAAATATTACAGCACATTGGAAGAATGGAACAATGAACAAGAGACGTTTATTCAGGCTGCTGTAGAGCGATTAATACAAGAAGGAGTTATCTTCCCATTTTTCAAAGTGTTTACGAAAAAAATGAGATTTCCTGGTGGCATTGAACATATGAATTTTGTGGAATATAAAACAAATCCAGCGAATCAGGTAATTTTGCATTATTTTATTGAAGATGAGGAAATGGGAGACGGATTTTCGGAAATCGAGATGCAGAACATGTATCAGGGAATTTTTGTCGCACATTTTATGTTGTTTCAAAATGAAACACTGCAGTATTATGTAGAAGAAATAAATGGCGAAGAGGAGCCGATTATTACAGAAAGCATTACTGTAAAAGGTGATGATAAGACAGACGTGGAAGATGAGGATACGTTTGGACAGATTAACATGATGCTGGTGGCTAGAGAGATGAAAGACGAGAAGACACTACTTACCCTGATAAAGAGTTACGAAAAAAATCAATATGTATTAAGAACTGGTTTTAAAATGTTAGAGTAAGATAGACGGAAGGAGAGTTTCAGATGGCGGAGGAGAGAACTTTGCTGGTAGGTGTGGATTTATGCGAGGATGTATCGCAAATTACCTGCTTTAATTCAGTGACATATGAGCCGGAATCGATATGTGTAAATGGAAATGTAGAGAAATATATGATTCCGACAGTTCTCTTTTATAGAAGAGATACTGCTGAATGGACTTTTGGAGAGGAAGCATTTGCCTGGAACCGAGAGCAAGATGGTGTATTGGTAAAGGGAATTGTTTCTAAAGCTTCCAAAGGAGAAGTGGTTAATGTTGCTGGGCATGAGTATCAGCCGGGTGAACTTTTGGAGCGTTTTTTAAAGCGCGTGTTAGGATTGTTAAAAGTAGAATATCCAAACAACACGATTCGCCGTCTGGTAGTTACCGTAAAAGAAAAAAATATTGTATTGATTCAAAATATTTATCAGGCAGTTCAAAATCTGGGTATTAGCAGATTGCGTGCCAATGTGCAAAGTCATGAACAATGTTTTGTAAACTATGCCATGAATCAACCGAAGGAATTACATGTAAATGATGTAGTATTGTTTGATTACAACGAAGAAGGATTAGTGTATTATCAATTGTCAATAAACAGAAGGACGGAGCCTAATACGGTACTAATTAAAAAGAGAGATTTTTGTGATACACTTTCCTATGAAATGTTGCAGGAAGACCCTACAAGAGAGAATGTTGCGTATCTTTTTGAAAGTATTGCGCTAAATGTGTTGCACAAACAGATTGTTTCTACCATTTATGTGACGGGAAAAGGGTTTGAAGGAAATTGGTGTAAAGATGCATTGAAGCGTTTGTGCATTGGACGAAGAGTGTTTGCAGGACAGAATTTATATGCCAAAGGCGCTGGTTATGCGGCCAGAGATGCGATTGGTGAGGGAAAGCTAAAAGATTATTTGTACTTGGGAGAGGAAATGCTACCTGTTAATATATCTATGCCTGTATTTTGTGCGGGACGAGAGCAGGAGTATTCATTGGTTTCAGCGGGAACCGCTTGGTACAATGCCAATAATTCTATCAGTTTTATACCGGATCAGGAAACCGAGGTGGAATTGAAGGTTGAGTATGTAATCGGAGGACAGGAAGAACGGCATTTTATTTCGATGGATGGATTAAGAAACTGTGATCGTACGACAAGATTGGAACTTAATCTGGAGTTTTTGGATGTGTATACCTGTTTGGTTCGCATCAATGACAGAGGGTTTGGTGATCTGTTCCCTTCTACAAACCGTGTATGGGAAAAGATGATTAAAATTAAGGGAAATACGGATACAAAGGATGCTTAGAAAAGAGGTAAAACTATGGGAAAGCTTATATTATGTGCAGGCTCATTAGCAAAGGAACCCCTTCATTTTGTGTTGACAGATACGTGTGTGTACTCTTTGGAGGAGTTAGGATATTACTTATATCATAATATTTATACGATTACGATGGATACGTTTGATGAAACCTTTTTTCGATGGGTAGAACTTGAATTAAAAAGACCGGATCTGTCAGAAAAATGGTTTAATATTTTACAGGAAAATCAAGATTTAAAAGAATTGATAATCAGTATTCTGGGGGCAACAGATTATTTTACAAAACTAGAGATAGAGAGTTTGATTAAAGTAATCGATCAAATTAATGGGTTATTGCCTGTGCAACGTAGAAAAATGGAAGGCGATAATTGTCTAAGATACGGGGATTTTGACAAAGCATTACAGGTGTATAAAGATATTCTGGTTTCGGATGATGCGTCTGTGTTGTCTGCAAAAGAATATGGGAATATTTTACACAATATTGGTGTGATTCACGCACAAATGCGATCTTTTGAACGTGCACAGAGGGAATTTGTCAGAGCATATTCTTTAAACCAGGAAGAGGAAAGTTTGAGGGAATACTTACTTTTACTGCGATTACAAAATAAAGAAAAAGAGTTTATGCAGGCTGTGTTGGAATATGATATTTCAGAAGAAAAGGTACAAGAGTACAATGGGGCATTTGAACAAATGTTGGCAGATGCAGAAAAGACAAGGGAATACCGTAAAATCAAAGGCTTACCTGCATTAAAGGAAAGTGGAAAAGTAGGCGATTATTATTATACGATTGACACGATGATTTTTAATTGGAAACAGCAGTACAAGCATGGAATGGAGCAGGGATGAGTATTTTTGGATTTCGGAAAAGAAAAAAGAGGGAGAAAGACAAAAGAGAAGAACAAAAAACAGATGTTACAGAAGTCATCCATACAGGAGTTGACGAGGCAGTAAGAAAAAAACAGATCGAACAAGATGCAGATGGAAATAAAAAAGAAATTGTGTTAGAAGATTTCACGCCTGTTATAACATCAGAAAGTATGGAACAAGAGATTGAACAACCATCTTATGATGTGGAGCGTTCTACGGAAGACTGTCTTGAAATATTAAAAGAAAATTGCGAGCAAATCGTTGAAACGAAACGGTTCAATGAAAATGCGAAGATAGAGTATCAGGCTGTTTCTGAATATTTAGCAGATGTACAGAAAGTAGAACGTATGGAGCCAAAAGAAAGGAAACTGCTGGATAATGCCGCAAATAAAATGCTTCAATTGAGTAAGGAACGAGAGAATTATCAGAAAAGAGAGATTACAACATCGAATCCTTGTTTTCGCACAATTCGTTTACATGATGGTCAAATGATGGATGAATTAAAGCATATGCGTGAAAATGAAGATTATCGAAAATTGATACAAAATGATATGAGGCAATTAGAGGCAGAGAAGGCAGCATTGCGATATGAGTATGATAGCTTGCCTGCAAAACAAAGAGAGCTGAAAAAAATAACGATAGTGATGGCGGTTATTGTGTTGAGTTTATTTGTTTTGTTTTTTGCGATGGAACAAGGATTACAGCAGGACATGAAACTTCCATTTATTATGACCGTAGTGATGGCAGCAGGCATTGTAACGTATGTCTTTTACGAGGCATATCGCAATCGATATGAACGCACCGCTTTGGAGAAAAAACTAAATCGGGCAATACAGTTATTAAATAAAGTGAAAATTAAATATATCAATAACACAAGCACGTTGGAGTATAGTTATTCCAAATACAACGTAAAAAATTCAATGGAATTGGAATATTTAATTAAGGAATATAGTAAGGCAAAAGAAGCGGAGCGAACCTATGAAAGTAATAAAGACCGCCTTACGCATTATCGGGATAAAATTCTTGACATTCTTACGTTTCATGAGGTGGAAGATGCAGAAATCTGGTTACATCAGTTGACGGTTCTTGTAAATAAAGAAGAATTTGCAGAGATGAAAGGTTCCCTAGAGGCACGTAAGCAGAGACTTGTAGATAGAATGAACGATAATGCCAAACAAAAAGACCAGTGCTTTGAACATATGCACCAAGTGATTGCGGAAAAGCCAGAATTAAAGGATGCTTTATTACAATTGATGAATGAATATGATATATCAATATAATTTATGGGACAGAACTTGAAAGGAAGGAAGCAGATATGTTACCGAACGAAACGGCAATCAGGGTGTATGGCGCTATCATTTTCCTGTTTCTGCTGCTTTTACTGCCAGTGTTTTGCCTGATGAAAAAAAGAAAGAAGAATGGCACATCGGATTTAAACATAGAGAAGAAGCAGAGAAAGCGAACTTTTCAGGTGCGGATACGTGTGTCACGTACAAAACATAACCAGATTAATATTAGTTGCCTTCAAATGGATGAAAAACCAATTGGTGAGTTATTAGCCAGTTATTGTCTGGAGGATTACGTGGCGGTGGATGGAGAAAAAAATACTGTTCATCTGGAGCAGATTTATGTAAAACGCGGTTATCGAAAAAAAGGAATTGGAAAACAGATGATGATATATCTGCTGGGAGAGATGCAGAAAATTGAAAAAGAGCATCAGATACAATTCAAAAAGATATATGGAGAGATTGGCAGAGGGGGAAGTGATGATCCAATGCTTTCCGTACCTTTTTATAAAAAGATACAGCAATTATCCTATGGAAAGGAACGAAAGCTAGTCTTGCAAATACAAAAAAATGTAACGATAGATGGATTTGATAAATTTGAATATTATATTGTTACGATATAAGTTATAGTAACGTTTATAATAGGTAAAATGAAAAGAAAAGGTGGGGGTATTATGAAATTAAATGAAGAGATGAAAAAAAGGAATCCCAAAGTGTTGTTAGGTATTTTTTTAGCTATCCTAATTTGTTTTAGTGGAATGAGCGGTTGTTCGAATGAGCAAACAGCTGGAGAGGATAACAAAAAAATCGAAGAACTTTCTGCACAAGTAGAGGAGTTAAAAGCAACCAATAAAGATTTAGAGAAAGATTGTTCTGACTATAAAAAGGAGATAGAACAATTAAATGCTACATTAAGTGATACGAAAAAGGAAGTAACGAAGCTATCTAAATTTAAAAATCAACAAAAAACGATAGACCAGCAAAAAAAGAAAATAGCATCATTAAAAAAGAAAAACGGTTCGCTGAAAAATACTGTAAAGAGTAAAAATGTAAAAATAGCTTCATTGCAGAAAAAGGTAAATGAGTATAAAGTCTCAAGTAGAAAAGCAAAGTCATCAAGTGAAACAACAAACAATAGTTACACAGTGTATATAACAAGAACAGGTTCAAAATATCATAGAAATGGTTGTAGATATTTAAGCCGAAGTCAGATTGCGATTGATAAGAAGGATGCAATTGCACAAGGTTATGATGCTTGTAGTGTATGCAATCCTTAATGAAAAAGAAAGATAGAACAACAATGATACCGACCTCCAAAGGTTAGATTCAAAATCTAGCCATTGGAGGTCGGTATTTTTTGTCGTTTATCTAGCTTGACAATATTTTTTTATGTGTTATGATATAAAAAGTGAATTTGAGATTAACTCTCATATTTGAGAACCTGTGCATTCATTCATATGTTATATTTTGAGATTTATAAAAAGTGGAGGTGTGTTTGATGGAAAAAGCGAAAAAAATCTATCAAACGGAGCAAAGGAAACTATTATTACAATTTTTGCAGGAACACAAAACGGAACAATATTCGATTGATGAAATTGTATCTAAATTGACAGGGGAAAAAGTACCTGGAAAAAGTACTGTTTATCGCTTGATGAAGCAATTGGTCGAAGATGGACTGGTAAAGCGTTGCAATAAAGGAAATTCCAGACAATTTACTTATCAATTGCTGGATGGAGAATGTTGCAACCATCATTTTCATATGCAATGCGAGAATTGTGGGAAATTGATTCATTTAGAAGAACAGGAAACAAAAAAGATACAACATTTTTTGGAACAAATGGAGGACTTTGATTTGGATGTAGGAAAAAGTATGTTGTATGGAAGATGTAAACAATGCCATTAGAGACAAGGTGTGTTAGAAATTGTAAGTAGCCAATGGCAATGATGCTTATAGCTTATAAAGGAAGACTGAGACGAGGTAAGAAAATGAAGAACAGATGGTTATATTTCAGTTTGGTGATAGTAGTTGGAATGTTCCTTTTTGCAGGATGCGGGAAAGGAGAAAACAAAAATGAGCAAATAGCACAGACTACAGAAGCGAATCACAAAGCGGAAAAAAAAGAAGGATTAAAGGTAATTGCGACTATTTTTGCACCATATGATTTTGCAAGGCAGATTGCAGGAGAATATGGAACGGTGAGTATGTTAGAGCCACCTGCCAGTGAGAGTCATTCCTTTGAACCTACCCCACAGGATATTATCAATATTCAAAATTGTGATGTGTTTATTTATATTGGTGGGGAATCCGAAAGTTGGGTACAGGATTTATTACAGGATATTGACACCTCTAAGGTAACAGTCATTTCTTGTATGGATTTTGTGTCTCTTTACGAGGAAGAACTTGTGGAAGGTATGGAGGAAGAAACGGAAACTGGGAATGAATGGGATACAATCAAGGGGGAAAAAGAGGAGGAAACGGAAGAAGAACAGGAATATGATGAACATATTTGGACCTCCCCTAAGAATGCGATAAAAATTGTAGAGGGATTGCAAAAAGTTTTTGCACAGACCGATAAAAAGCATGCAAAAGAATACGAAGCAAATGGGGCATCGTATATTAAAAAATTAGAAAAACTTGACGCGGAATTTCGCGAAACAGTAAAAAATGGGAAATTGGATACGATCGTATTTGGAGATCGTTTTCCGTTACGGTATTTTGTAGAGGAATATGGATTGAAATATTATGCAGCATTTCCAGGTTGTTCAGAGCAGACAGAACCTAGTGCTTCTACAACTGCATTTTTAATTGATACAGTAAGAGAAAAGAAAATCCCCGTTGTATTTTATCTGGAATTGTCCAATGAAAAAATTGCAGATACGATATGTGAAAGCACAGGAGCAAAAAAAATGTTGTTCCATTCTTGTCATAATATAACAAAAGATGATTTTCAGGCAGGTGTCACATATTTAGATTTAATGCAGAACAATGTGGAGGCATTAAAGGAAGCACTGGAAGTGAAACAGTAATTTAAAAGTTCAGATTGCTTTGTAAGAATAGCAGGGCAGAGAAAGTGAGGCAATAAATGAGTTTGCTACAATGTAAAGATGTAAGCATGGGATACGAAGGAAAGACGATGCTTCAAAATATAAATTTTCAGGTAAACGAAGGAGACTATTTGTGCATTGTTGGAGAAAATGGTTCCGGAAAAAGTACATTATTGAAAGGCTTGTTACGGTTAAAGTCGTTGGCAGGAGGAGAAATCATTTTAGGAGATGGTTTGTTACAAAAGGAAATTGGGTATTTACCACAGAGACTTCCTTCCCAGAAAAATTTTCCTGCCAGTGTGTATGAAATTGTATTATCAGGCAGATTAAATCAATTGGGCTGGCGTCCCTTTTATACAAAAGAGGATAAAAGAATCGTAAGAGAACGTATGGAATGGATGGGAATTTGGCATTTGAAAAAAGAAAGCTTTTCTGTTTTGTCTGGTGGACAGCAGCAACGGGTAATGTTGGCAAGAGCCTTATGTGCTACATCAAAACTGTTGGTACTGGATGAACCGGTTACGGGATTGGATCCTATTGTAACAAAGGAAATGTATGACTTGATTCTTGGCATTAATCGAGAACAGAATATAACAATTATTATGGTTTCGCATGATACAAAGGCTTCTATGGAGCAGGCAACACATATATTGCACTTAGGAAAAGAGCAGTTGTTTTTCGGAACCTGTGAGCAATATGAAAACAGTGAAATTGGCAAGAAATTTTTAAAGGAGGGTGCATAAGATGTTTCAGATATTACAGGAAATGATTTCCTATTCTTTTTTAACGAGAGCGTTAGTAGTTGGTTCTCTTGTATCTCTATGTGCAGCTCTTTTAGGGGTGACACTGGTCCTAAAAAAATATGCTATGATTGGAGATGGATTATCTCATGTGGGTTTTGGAGCATTGGCAGTAGCCAGTGCACTGAATATGCAGCCTTTATATGTAACGATACCTGTTGTAGTAATCGCAGCATTCTTTTTATTGCGTATCAGTGAAAATAGTGCAATTAAAGGGGATTCTGCTATAGCACTGATATCCAGCGGTTCGCTTGCAATCGGAGTTATTGTGGCATCTGTAAACGGAACCAATACAGATTTGTCTAATTACTTATTTGGAAGTATTTTATCGGTTAGCAAAAAAGATGAAATAATTTGTATTGCAGTATCCATTGTAGTGGTATTGATTTATATATTATTTTACCATCGTATCTTTGCCATTACATTTGATGAGAATTTTGCAAAGGCAACGGGGCTGCATACGCAGGCATATAATGTTGTAATTGCGGCTCTTACAGCAATTACAATTGTATTAGGTATGCGATTGATGGGAACCCTGTTAATATCCAGTTTGATTATTTTCCCATCTTTATCTGCTATGCGTGTGTTCAAACACTTTCATTTTGTAGTAATAGGAGCTGCGGTTTGTTCTGTTATATGCTTTTTCGCAGGAATGGTGGCATCTTATTGTTACGAGTTACCATCGGGTGCCAGCGTTGTGTTGGTAAATATGTTTGCGTTGGCAGTCTGTGCCATTGCAGGCAGTATTATCAACCGATTAAAGAAACATTGAGTATTTGACAAGGTTAGGTAGTTGTAGGATCAAACCGCTTAGAAAAGAGGAAAAGAAATTGCAGTTGCAACAATTTACTTTGCATATAGGGAAGGAAGAAATTGCAATAGAAATCAAACGCAGCAAGCGTAAATCTATGGCGATCGAAATAACCAAGGGAAAGGTATTGGCAAGGGTTCCTGTTTTTGCAACAGATATGCAGATAAAGGAATTTTTGATCCGATACCAATCGTGGATAAAACAAAAAGTGATAAAGGCAAGAGAAAGTACACGGGAACCAGATTATAAGATTTCAGCCTTTTCTAACATAGCGGCAGCAGAAAGGAAAAAGATAAAAGATGCTTTTCAAAAAAAGGTAGAGTTCTATGCAAAGCAGATGCAGGTAGAGTTTTGCAAAATTACGATTCGGAATCAAAAAACTCGTTGGGGCAGTTGTAGCAGTAAGAAAAATCTGAATTTTAATTATAAGCTGTATTTTTTGCCAGAAGAATGGATGGACTATGTAGTTGTACATGAACTGGCACACTTGGTTTATATGAATCATGGAAGCGAATTTTGGCATCTGGTAGAAAAGCATTGCCCCGCTTATGCACAATATAGACAGGAATTAAATAGGGTTGTCATCTTGGAAGAATAGCATGACAAAGCATCAGGAGTATGATAGAATAAAGGTACTCAAAACGGTAGACTAGAACATGAAAGATTAGGGATAGAAAATGCTTGGTTTGATAGATGGAACCAAATTGCAAGGAGGCTAAATTATGGATATGTTTGAAAAAGCAACGAAAGTAGCAAAAGAAATGGGAGATACAGTAATTAATTCTGCAAAAAGTATTGGTGGAAACTTGTATAACACAACAAAGGAACAAAGCGAGATGGCAAGTTTAAACGTTCAAAAATCATTGATTGAAAAGCGTATGACAGAATATTATGCAGAAATCGGGAAACGCTATGTAGAGTATATGGAAAATTGCGAAGGTGGCGAAGTATTCCAAGTGAATGATATACTGGAAAAGATGCAGCCAGATTTGAAAAAGCTTTCTGAAGTAAAAGAGCAGATTGTGGAAAAAGAATTTGCAATTAAGGAAGGAAATGAGCAAAAGGCTCGTAGAAGAGCGCAGGAAACCTTTGATAAGGAAAAAGAAACCTTAGATAAAGCTTTAAATATGGAGATTTTGTCAGAGGAAGAGTACGAAGAAAAGCTTGCGTTGGCAAAAAATAAATTGGAGCATTATGATTTGTTGCGAAAGGTAGATATGCAGCTTTCCATGGGAATCATTACAAAGAGTGAGTATGACGAAAAAGTAAAAAATATTTTAAATTAAAGAAGGGTCCTTTCTCCTTTGGTAGAAAGGACTTTTCCTATTATTAATATGGATAAGGGTAAAATTTGTTTTATTGGTTTGTAGGAGGAAAAATTAAAATGAGAAAGGCGTATACATTGATAACAGGTGCATCCGAGGGCATTGGAAAAGAATTAGCGGAGCTTTTTGCAAAAGATGGACATAATCTGATTATAGTCGCTCGAAACGAAAAAAAACTATTAGGTGTTAAGAAAAAACTGGAAACACGTTATGGTATCAGGGTAGTAGTGATTGTATTAGATTTGTCAAAACAGAATGCAGCAGAGAAGTTGCATGCATATACAACGCAAAAACAGTATGTGGTGGATCATCTGGTAAATAACGCAGGTTTTGGTGACTGGGGCGAATTTCTGGAAGCAGATTGGGAACGTCAAAATGAGATGGTGCAGGTGAATCTTTTTGCACTGATGCGATTGACTTATTTATATGGAAGAGATATGAAAAAGCAAAGGAAGGGGCGTATTTTAAATGTGGCCTCTGTGGCAGCTTTTTGTGCGGGACCATATATGTCGGTTTATTATGCCTCCAAAGCCTTTGTGTTAAGTTTTTCGCAGGCAATCCATGAAGAAGTAAAAGAATATGGAGTAAGTGTCACTGCGTTGTGTCCTGGTCCAACAAAGACAGGTTTTGAAACAACAGCTCGGTTGAAAAATTCTAAGATGTTTACGCTGCTGCCAGTAGAATCCGCGAAAGCCGTTGCAAAATGTGGGTATAAAGCGATGCGAAAAGGACAACCATTGGCATATTCTGGTTTGATAACGAAATATGGAAATGTGGCGTCCCGCATTGTGAGTAAACGCATTGCCAGAAAGGTTGCAAAGCAAATCAATGGAAAGCCTAAAAGAGTATAAATAGAACGTGTGTTTGCTAAAAGCGAAAAAGTATGCTATACTCTAGTTGTTTCTTTTGCAGAGAAAGAATAAGCTTGATGAGGATATTTTGAATGTAGGGAGTGATCGTTTTGGCAGGGCAGGAGAGGACGTATATAGCGATTGATTTAAAATCTTTTTATGCTTCGGTAGAATGTATAGAGCGTAATCTGGACCCATTGCGGACAAATCTGGTAGTGGCAGATTTAAGTCGGACAGAAAAGACCATTTGCTTGGCAGTTTCACCAAGTTTGAAAAAATATGGAATTTCAGGCAGAGCAAGATTATTTGAAGTTGTACAGAAAGTAAAAGAAGTCAATTGTGAGAGAATGCAGCAGGCAGCAGGACGAAGGTTTTTGGGAAAATCATATGATGACAAAGCGTTGAAGGCATGTAGCGAATTAGCACTGGATTATATTGTTGCACCACCAAGAATGGCACATTATATCCAGTATAGTACCAGGATTTATGACATCTATTTAAACTACATTGCACCAGAGGATATTCATGTTTATTCGATTGATGAAGTATTTATGGACGTAACGGAGTATTTAAGCACGTATAAACTTACTGCTTATGAACTGGCAGAAAAGATGATACAGGATGTATTGCAGCAGACAGGAATTACAGCTACAGCAGGCATTGGGACAAATCTATATTTGAGTAAAGTTGCTATGGATATTGTGGCAAAGCACATCACACCAAATAGGAATGGGGTGCGGATTGCACAGTTGGATGAGGAAAACTATCGGAGATACCTTTGGACACATCAGCCGATTACGGATTTTTGGCGAGTGGGAAGAGGATATGCAAAACGTCTCGCTGAAAAAGGAATCTATACCATGGGGGATGTAGCGCGGTGTTCCATTGGAAAACCAGAAGATTTTTACAATGAAGAACTGTTATATAAAATGTTTGGTATCAATGCAGAATTGTTAATTGATCATGCTTGGGGTTGGGAACCTTGTACGCTGGCAGATGTCAAAGCATATAAACCAGATTCCAATAGTATTAGTATGGGACAGGTGCTGCAATGTCCATACGACTTTTCAAAGGCAAGACTGGTTGTAAAGGAAATGGTTGACTTGCTTGCATTGGATTTATTAGAAAAAAAAGTGGTAACAAAACAGTTGGTACTTACGATAGGATATGATAAAGAGAATCTTACCGACAAAAAGAAAACGTATAAGGGAGAATTGTCTACAGACTACTATGGAAGGAAAATACCAAAACATGCACATGGAACGGTAAATATAAAACAGTATACTTCTTCAACCCATTTACTTACGGAGGCAGTGATTGGTTTATATGATGAAATTGTAAATCCGTCTCTATGGATAAGAAGGATCAACATTGTAGCAAATAATTTGCGGGAAGAGAATACATTGCAGGAGGAAGAATCCTATGAACAGATGGACTTATTTACCGATTATGCAGCATTAGAACAAAAAAGAAAAACAGAAGAGGCAGAACGAAAACGGGAAAGAAAAATGCAACAGACCATGTTGGAGGTAAAGAAAAAATTTGGAAAAAATGCAATTATTAAAGGGATGAATTTAGAGGAAGGAGCGACCACAATACAACGAAATAAACAGATTGGAGGGCATAAGGCATGACAAAAAAGCAGCGGAATTTTGCACAATATGAAGATATGCTCTTTCTTTTACATCCCGTTTCCAAGGTACATGCACCTATGGCAATGAAAGAGAGGGCGGCGCAATTTGCCCCCTTTGCGGCACTTACGGGTCATAATGCAGCAATTGCGGAGACTGCCAGACTAACCCAAAGTCCTATGGAAATTGTGGAGGAACAGAAACAGGACTTGAATAGAAAACTGCAAATATTAAAGGCAAGACCAGATTCAAAAGTATCGGTTTACTATTTTAAAGAAGATGAAAAAAAGGCAGGTGGAATGTATAACCTGGTAGAAGGAAGCATTAGAAAGATAAATATTCAGGAGAAACGCATTTACATGGACGGTGGACAAGAAATAGAAATAGAAATGGAAAACATAGTGGACATTCAAGGAGCTGTATTTGCAGAATATGAGTCAGATTTATAAAGTAGAAAAAATAAAATTAAAAAAATGTAGCTTTTTTGAAATGCAGGTTGTATTCATAATGAAAGTGGAAGATAGATTGCAGCAAAAGCGGAAAAATTTTGTTGCAGGCTTACAAGAAATTGTAAGTGTAAAGAGAGAGACAGTGATGAGAATATCGCGGCTCTCTCTTTTTTATTGTGCGCCTGGCGGCGCACGTCGCTAATGGATGAAAGTTCCTAATCCGCCC
>ENA-UAKS01000570-UAKS01000570.1-human-gut-metagenome-genome-assembly--contig:-NODE-570-length-14103-cov-7.586276_pt1 | contig 14103 bp, 7 predicted proteins | sample MGYA00243692_ERZ654452 | MGnify/ENA primary metagenome ERZ654452 (study PRJEB26926, sample SAMN06164442) | human gut metagenome | biome: ENVO:00009003; feature: ENVO:2100002; material: ENVO:00002003...
ACGAGATCGCTCAGTGTCTCGTGGGCTCGGAGATGTGTATAAGAGACAGACTTTGGATTATCATGAAGGTCCAATGGGCAGAATACCTTACATGGATATCGAAGACTCAAATTTGTCAGATTTAGTCGAGACAAATATCGCCATCAGTAAATCCGACTGGGACGCCCACGAAACCTCCTGGGATTTCCAGCGCAACGAACTTCTATCTATCGACACCTCCACCTACATGGAGAACATCAATTACGAGATAGAGAAGCATTTCGAGGAGACGGGCGAACATATCAGCATCTCCCCTGCTGCCCCAAAGTTAGGCAGTCTGGAATGGCGCATGGAGCAATACAAGACGAAATGGGAGCACAAGTTTATGCAGCTGCATAAGAACGAGGAAGAGCTCAACCGCCAGTTCATTGACATCTATGGCCTGCAAGACGAGCTGACTCCTGATGTTCCACTGAATGAAATCACCATCCTTCAGCAGGGAGAGATTGATGTAATAGATAATGGTATTACCTGGAACGAGGATGCAATGACCAAGCAACTCATCAGCTATGCTGTGGGCTGCATGCTCGGACGCTACCGCCTCGACAAGCCGGGGCTCCACATCGCCCACCCTAACCCAACCGACGAGGAGATTGCTCCTTATGAATACAATGGTGAACAATGGGAAATAGATGACGACGGCATCATGCCGCTCATGCCTAACGACTGTGGCTTCTCAGACAACGCCTCAGCCCGCTTTGCCGACTTCATCCGTGTGGCATTGGGCAACGAGGATCATGTGGCAAACCTGAACTACGTGGAGAAATGCCTCGGCAAGACACTGGAGCAATACTTCGTAAAGGACTTCTGGAAAGACCACAAGAAGATGTATCAGAACCGCCCTATCTACTGGCTTTTCTCATCCAAGAAGGGCGCGTTCCAGGTCATCGCCTACATGCATCGCATGAATGCCTACACCGCAGAACGAGTGCGCTCGAAGTATCTCCTCCCTTACATCGAACACCTGGAGGCTGAAATCGACAAGCTCGATGCCCGCCGTGCAGAACTCTCTACCAAGGAGACCAAGCAGCTGCAGGCTCTGCAGAAGCAACTAGACGAGTGCCGTGAATACCACGAGCGCCTGCAAGTAGTAGCCGAGCAAGCCATCAGTTTTGACCTCGACGATGGCGTGATAGTGAACTACGCAAAGTTCGGTGATATTTTACAAAAAATAAAGTAACAATTGTATTATCGATACAGAACGCACTTATTCAAACTCTCTATGTTATTGGTAATTACCGGTATATTACCGATGAAGATGAGTGCAAAGTAAATATTAAAGAGATTATTACATTTGAATATTAAAACGAAAGATATAGATTATGTCTGATTTTACAACATGGGCTTCGGCCGCAGTCATTATAATCGTCTTCCTGCTATTTTGTAAGGAAGAGTATAAGTTGTACAATATTAAGGAAGCAATAAAAAAGCTCCTTAATAATGACAATATCTTGGATTCTCTCAAAGAAACTAAGATTGCTCCCCTTGCGGAGACTTATAGTAAAACTATCAATATTGAGACACACGATGGCAAGAAATCTAACATTCCTGCCTCTGAGTATATTAATGACTATAGCGTGTGTAAATATAACAAACTTAACTTACGAATGCTCGACACTGCAGCAGGAACTCTCGTTGGTTTAGGTCTCCTTGGTACGTTCCTTGGTTTGACATTGGGTATTAAAGGTTTTGATAGTAGCAATACAGAAAGAATCAATGAAAGTATTCAAGGGTTATTGGCTGGTATGGGTACAGCGTTCTTGACATCGTTGCTCGGAATGACATTCTCTATTTTATTTACAGCCGCTGATAAAGCATTAAGACATAGACTATATAAAGATGTCAAAGAACTAACAGACAAGTTGGATTCCGAGTATTATATAGATGACCTTGTGTTAGCAAATATTAATCAACAGAATATAGTCAACCAGTTATACAAAGCTTTGAAAAATGATCTTCAGCAGCAGGCATTAGAAATAGCTAATAAACTTACTTATACCAATGCAGAAGGTCAAAATGTCACAATAGGTAATGCTATACGTGAGATTCTTACTGAGAATACTAAGCAATCAAAAGCTCTCATGTCATTCTCTACCGATTTGGCAATGGAACTAAACCAGGGCTTTGATGAGACGCTCTCACGACAGATGCAACAAAAGATTGTACCACTTATGGAAAGTGTTGATGCCACCACCAAGGCTGTTGTAGAACATATCGATAAGATGGCAGATACGGTTTCATCTCCAGCTACCGATATGATGCAGAATGTGGTAGATGAGTTGAAGCAAAGCATGCAATCACTCTTAAATGAGTTCAGTACGGGGCTTTCTGGGGCTGCAACATCAGAACTTGAAAATCTTGCGATGCAGCTTGGTACCGCAACACAAGCAATGGCAGATTTCCCTAAAAATATGGAGAATATATCTGCCACACTGCAAGTTACTATCGAAGAAGTCAAACATGCTATTTCTGAGATTTCAAACACCTCTGCGAATGCCAATTCAACAGCTATGCAGCAGATGCAAGAGCAGATTACTTATGCTACAGGAGCTATCAGTAATGCCATCACAGAGGTCAAAGAAGTCATGTCAGGAATCTCTCAATCGTCACAAGAGCAAAGCAATCAAATGGTTAGTAAACTTGCTGATGCTGCAGAAAAGATGGGATCATTCCTTACAGGTACTATCTCTACCCTTTCTAACTCGGTACAGCAATCTGTCAAGGGTATCACAGATGACATCAACAGCAAGCAAACAGACCTTATTGCTCTCCAAGAAGATACAACCTCTCAAACAAAGAAGCTGCTTGAGAATTTCAATGTAGGTTTGGAGAGATTGGAAAAGATGAATGAGTACGTAACCGGCACAATGAATGGTTTCAAACAAGCTCAGGGTGAGATAACTGTAAGTACCAGCAATCTTCGTACTATCAGTAGTGATATGAAGCTTGCAACCGAATTGTTCAATAAGGGACAAAACGACTATGCTGCAAGACTCGCTCAACTCCAGACTGCAAGTCAAAAAGGTATTGATCAAGTTACTGAAATGCTCAAAAACTCTGGGCAGTTGTCAGATGAGTATGTACAAAAGTTCGATCTCATTAAACAAGGACTTGGTTCTATCTTCTCTCAATTGCAAAGTGGCTTGACAGAATATAGTCGCACTGTTAAAGATACCACAGACAAGTATCTTGCAAGCTACACTTCTAGTCTCACTCAGACAACAGGTGCCTTGGCATCAACTATCGAACGACAGAATGAAGTTACAGAAATGTTGACTGATACAATTTCACGTTATAAGAAATAATGAAGAAAAGACATATTGAATACGAAGGCAGAGAAGAAAATGCATTTTCACTCTCTACAGGTGACTTGATGGCTGGTCTTCTATTCATTTTTATTCTGCTGCTGATGGGAGCACTTTTACAGGTGCAAAAAAATGCAGAACAAGATGAAGAAATCGTCAAGAAATACGATAAGACCAAGACGCAATTATATATAGACCTTCAAAAGGAGTTCAAAGATGATTTGGCTACATGGAGAGCAACCATCGACTCTTCACTGTGCATACGTTTTCAAGAACCGTCGATGTTGTTTGATGAAGGCAAACAGGAATTGAAGCCAAGATTCAAGGAGATTCTAAATGATTTCTTTCCTAGATATATCGCAGTTCTGAAACGCCCGGAATATCGCGACAACATAGTTGAGATACGTATCGAGGGGCATACAAATAGTAATGGAGGCTACTACTCAAACATGGAGTTGTCACAGGACAGAACAAGATCTGTACTCCAATATTGTTTTGGTTTGATGCCACCAAATGATATTATCTGGATGAAGAAACTCGTAACAGCCAACGGCTTATCATCAAGCCATCTGATTTACAAGAAAAATGGTGAAGAAGATAAATTTCTGTCTCGACGTGTTGAGTTTCGAGTAAGAACAAACGCAGAAAAGCAGTTGGAAGATATTGCTAATAAGCGATTATTAAATAAGAAAAAATAATGGAAGATATATATGCACTCTTAAATATCAATAAAGGTATCTTGCAGGATTTCCACTTGCAAGCAGACCGTGCTGTTGACCATCAGACAGAGTTGGCCATCAACCGCGACATGCGTACCTTAAAAGAAATTGAGGAGCGCATGATGACAGACACAACAGTAAAAGTTTCCCAACAGACGATTGACGAAGTCATCATGAAGGTAATCACAAATGCAAAGGAGAATAATCAGGATATGAGTATCTGGAGTATTCGTGAACTTCGCATTGTATCGTATTACCTCATGAAATTGCAGGGCAATGAAGGCGCTTATCAGTATGCATTAACTCTTCTTGATACAAACTGGAGAGACTTATTTTTCAATGGATTGTCATTCTATTGCCTTGACACATGGAACATGATAGATCCAGAATTTCGTGCGCAGACATGTGAGCTTCTCAGAAAGAAGTTACAAGCTTATAAGGACAACAACAAAAAGTATATGGCGATGAAGAATCATGCTAATCTCTTTGATGAAGCAGGTCCACGACGCTTATGTGCTTTGTTGACTCAAAAGAAACAAGATTTAAAAGCTGCACCATCGTACTTCTGTAACAGATCTGCTTCTATTAGTCAATCTTACTATTCTGATGTGATTGTTAACTTCTTTGAAGCCAACAAAATAACAGATCTTGACTATGTTGAGTCTGTCATTGAACTTCATGATAATGATCGCACCAAGAAACTGGTATTTGCAGATTTAGTTTCGCGTGTTAACGAAAGTGGTGACGAATTGAAGCGTACAAGACTATGCAAATTTGCTAACAGAATACTTGGTGATATTACATTGACTTCAACATGGGCACCTTTTATTGGTGCAACAGAAAAAGAAGCTCAGAAACTTAAAAAGGCCAAGCAACTTGTAAATCTTTGGTTCAATCGGAAGATTATCGAAACTTTCTTTGAAGTTTGTGTACAAGACAGAGACCGTAAGATCTTCTGGCTTAGGTATGTCGAATATGTCAGTGCCTTTAGAATCGTAGGTTCGACAGCAACAAAACGCTTGTTGCAAGGAGATAGCCGTATAAGTGGTATATTCCTGCCATTTTATATAGAGACAGAGTCTCGCACATCGCAGACTTCAGCTCTCGTATTGTTCATGAAGGACAAAATGATAGTTGAGTTTTCTGATACAGGTGCTTTGTATGTTTACAATCATAATCATTCAAAGGTTAAACTGGTCACTAATAAAAGAAGACTGATTAACAGTACAGCCGATTTGAAGATTCCTTCAATGAATAATCTTATCGAAATTAGTGATTGGGGCTATAAGAGTCACTACAATGAGGGACGTATGACCCATCAAGGTTATTGGCAGGATCGCTTGAATGATTGGATGCAAGAAAAGTTATTATCTTCAAGTAATACGAGCGTATCTTTCTTGGAATTAAAGGACAATGATTTGTTTAAGGCAAAGCCTATTCCAAAAGAAGAATATAAGCCCAAGGCCAAACCAGTTGAAAAAACATTGTTTGATGATGTCCCAGAATATTTGAGACCAACGGCAAGAGTAGAGAACAAAGAGCCGAATGTCAGTAATGAGGCAAAGCACACTACTCCACCACCATCAAATAACAAGCAAGTTGTTTATGAAACCAGAATCTCATGGTCAATTTCCAGTAAATGGATAGCACATGACAAATGTAGAATTGTATGCAACCATAAAGGTTTCTATATAAACATTTCAAGAGGACAACAATATGTTCATATACGCCCTCTTGTTGGTGGAGCCAAGCCTACAGGTAACATTTGGATAAAAAGACCGAACACAAATGGATGGCAACAAATCGTTCATTCAACAAGTGGTAGTGAATTTCCTATCGGCTACATAAAAGAAGCTGGTGGCGGCCTCGTGTATAAACAAGAATATAATAAAAATGATTTTATTAGAGTAAAAATTTAGAAACAAATATGTTAAGTCAGATTATAAACAGTAAAGGCATCATGTTCATTGTCAATTACAATGGTCACGACCTCCATTTTCAAGAATGGAAGGCCACGGATGATTGTATCTACTATTTGCCTCTTGCAACATTGGTAGATAATGGCTATGCTTATGCTTCTAAGGAAGGTTGCTTGTTACCTTACGAGAATATATATCTTTTGGATGAGGATGAAAGAATACTTCTTGGAGTACCACAGCCATACGATAAAGCTATGCGTCTCGTTGGCACAAGTATGCTCAACTTATCTGACTTTGAATATAAAGTGGAGTTTCTCACCTATGTTCCTGATGGAGAATTGATAGTATGTGAGAGAGGTGGTAATATCTTAGTCAAAGGCCGTGACAAATACTTACTCAATGAAGCTCAGTATGCTTTACTCAACAGAGTTGATGCTTTCAATTCTACACCAGAAGAAGATAAAACAACAGATTATAATCTTCGCTGTTTTGCAGAGATTAAAGCGCTTGCAGAACAGGCTGGTTGTCAATTGGACAGTTATCTTGAAAACGAAAATGTATATGCGCCAGAGCGTATTAAGATTGAAATCGGACGAGATGATGAAGGATTTACAGTAGAACCAGCTGTTAATATTGAAGAAAATGATAAATTCCAAACGTATTTTGACAAAATGCGTAAAGTACAAGCTCAATATCCAGTTCAGCGTGAAAACGGTGAACGTGTTCGTATTGTGCTCAATAAGGAACAGAAAGAAAACCTGCACTATCTGAAAGAACAGTGCGGAAAGCACAAGACCAGGGAAGAAATTCAGAAGATGATAGAACAACCAACTGAATTCTTTGACCCTAATTCTTTTGATTTATCTGAACTGTATAGTGACAGAGTGATTGAAATAGGTGTATATAAGCCAAAGTTCTATCCTTTCATTTGTCCATATAAATCCTGCTGGATTGCTGGTGCTACTGTTGAAACACCCCAAAATGGCACAACAAAAGTCACCATTAACAGTGAAGAAGAATTAGAAAAACTGAAGAGAGAAATCCAATCAGCAAAAGAAAACAAAAAAGGCATTGTCGAATACAACAATACTCAACTTGATATCGAAGATGCTATGTTTCTAGCTCAAACTGCAGAAAAGCAGCTGAAGGATCCTTCACAGCCAGCAAAAGTTGAAAGTGAGAATGGCAATGAAGCGAGAAATGTACTCATTATTGAAGAAAATGCCGAAGAGCTGGGATTTGCGGTAAAGGAAAGAACTATAGAGAAAGGTGATAAATATACGCTTTTCACAGATCCGTTCCTTCAAGAAGGGTTCTCTCTTAAAGACCATCAAAAAGAGGGCGTGGCATGGTTGCAACACCTGTACAAGAGTAAAGCCAGTGGATGCCTGATGGCTGATGATATGGGACTTGGTAAGACTCTACAGATACTTTATTTTATAGACTGGCATTCACGCAAGTATGCCAATCATAAGCCGTATCTTATTGTTGCACCAATATCTCTATTAGAAAACTGGAAGAATGAGTATGAAAGATTCTTCATGCAACCTCGCATGAAAATCAATATGCTTACATCAAAAGATGTAACAAGAAAGTTCGATAAGAGCATAGTAGATAAGATGCAAAAGATGGATATCATTCTTACAAATTATGAATCACTGCGCATCTCTCAATTAAACTTCTGTGCTGTAGAATTTGATGTGGTTGCTTTGGACGAAGCACAGAAAATAAAATCGCCAGGTACACTTGTCACGAATGCAGCTAAGGCTTTAAAATGTAACTTCAAAATAGCCATGACAGGTACTCCTGTAGAGAACTCTCTGCTGGATTTGTGGTGTATTATGGACTTCTGTGTGCCAGGTCTTCTAGGTAATGCAAAGGCATTTGCTGCTCAATACCAGAATCCTCTAAAGAAGGAAGATACAGATATTGTAGCTCTAGGCAACGAAGTTCATGACAAACTTGGTGTATACTTTATGCGACGACTGAAAAAAGATGCCGCAAAGGATTTGCCTGACAAAATCGAATTAAAAGAAAAAGTGCTTATGCCACCTGTACAAAAGGAGACCTATGCCTCTGTTGTGAATGACTATACGAGTGGCATACAGCCCAATATGCTCGTTACAATCATGCACCTACGTGAGGTTTCAGAGCATCCGTATCTTTATGATTCAACTCTTCTCAATCACGAAACTGATGAGATTGTTGAAACTAGTGCAAGATTGCAAGCTACAATCAAGTTCCTTGACGAAATTAAAAAAAAAGGAGAGAAAGTTATTATCTTCGTGGAACGCAAGGAGACACAAAAAATGCTTCAGAAGCTTTGCCTTGAAAGATATGGCATCATTACTAAAATCATAAATGGTGATACGCCATCTATCGTTAAGAGGAATATGCCAAACAAGCAGTCAAGGCAATCAAGTATAGACGAATTTCAAGCTGTTGATGGTTTTAACGTGATTATCATGTCACCTGTAGCAGCAGGTATGGGACTCAATGTTACTGCTGCCAATCATGTTATCCATTATAGCAGACATTGGAATCCTGCAAAAGAAAATCAGGCTACTGACCGTGCATATCGTATTGGACAGACCAAGGATGTATTCGTTTACTATCCAATGGCAGTAAGAGCTGACATCAAATCTTTTGATGAAACTTTAGATGATTTATTGTCTCGAAAAACTTCTCTTGCTACTTCTACAATCTTTCCTACAGAAAGAGTGGAAGTCAAACAAGAGGAAATCGGTCAAATGCTGTTTGGTGTTTAAATGAAGAAATCAATACAATATAGAATATATATCTTATGTTCTCAATAAGAGAATGAGTGTTATCCGCATAAAAGCATTCAAGAATATGGTACAAGATAGAATATACAATTACTTCGAGCGCAATCCTCAACTTCATGTGCTCTTCATCTTCGACAGGATGAACATCATCCAGAACGAACTGGATGAGATGAAGGAGTGGAATGACGACTATATATATAAGGTGTTTGATGGAGCGTGGTTCAATGCCAAGTATGCCATCGAGAATGATTGGAAGGACAAGCATGTAGTTCTGCTCTTCCCGGAACAGGTATATCCACATACAGAGGAACAACAGCTCAGCTTCCCCCTACTCGACATGCTGAAAGCCAATATGGAATATAAGGAAGAAGACTACGCCAGCTTCATGCAGCAGTATAATCTTCCTGAAAAATTCCGCAGTTTCGTGAAGAAGAATATTGGCGAAATCATGTCGTCTAAGGTAAGCAACATCCTTAATGGACATATCGACAGTACATCGTTCAGCGAGGATATGGTTTGCCGTGCCTTCATTTCCAATTATCTTGGCGAGAAGAAGCTGCAGGAATGGGAACAGATCATCATCAAGATGATTATTCTGGATGGAATAGCAGAAGAGAAAAAGCGTACTGATTTCTGGTATAAGCTCAGCAAGAATTTTGATGCTTCAAAGGCTTTATCGGAAAAGTTGGATAGGCTCTTCGGTTTAACTCCTAACTTTAACGCTGCCATCAAGATGAAAAACGTGGCTGAGAGTTTGAAGTACAATAGCATCACTCAGCTTTTAGACGCAGTACCTGGAGACACCTATAAGCAGTACAAGATCAGCAATTCGGTGGTACTTGACCAGGTGAACAAAATCTATGAACTGGGTACACACGACCGCCAACTGTCAGAGAAGTTTGCCCAGGCAATGAGTATTTTGGCAACAGATATTAAGGAAGAGGAAATCATCAATATCTATGGTATTGATGCCAACTACTACTATCTTACAGAGTCACTCTGCTGGCCAATACTGAAAGAGATTGTAGAAGAAAAGCTGATGGCAGACCCGGAGCAGGTGAACGACCGCATGCGTGAGTTGTCATTGAAGCTTCCTGTAGATAGTGACATTCAGATTGCCATCCGATTCATAGAGCAGTCAGCTTTATACTATGCTCAGGTAAGAGGTCTTGGAACGCTGAAACTCAACAGCACCAAGGAGTATATAGAAAAATATACAGAAGAGTTCTATCTTGTAGATCTCTACTATCGCCGTACACTGGAAGCATACCACGAACTCATCACGAAGGAGAATCCTATAGAGCAGACATTGAGTTCTGCCAAGCGCCAGTTGGACTTGGAATATGCTAAGATGACTAACGTTCTTAACCTCGAATGGCTGACATGCGTCGAAGAAAAAGGCGCATGGTTTACTGAGACCGGATTAAAGCGTCAGGAAGATTTCTACAAGAATGAGTCAGATACCAGCGTGAAGCAGGTTGTCATCGTATGCGATGCGCTGAGATATGAGGTGGCAAAGGAACTGATGCAGGAACTGGCAAAGGAAAAGCATATTGCTACAATAGATGCATACCAGGCAATGCTTCCTACGGAAACCAAGTATTGCAAGCCTGCCCTCCTCCCTCATCACTCGCTGGAATTGAATAGCACAGATATGATGGTGGATGGAACCCTGCTGACAACTACTGAACAGCGGACTGCCCATCTGGGCAAATATCGGGAAGGAGCCATCTGTACACGCTATGAAGACGTGATGAACGGCGACGCACAATCCATGCGTGAACTCTTTAAACGTCCATTGGTGTATATTTTCTATGATACGATAGATGAAGCCGGACATTCACAAAGTCCGTTTGAGGTAATCAGTGCTTGCAGAAAAGCCATTGAGCAACTGACAGTATTGATAAAACGTCTGCATGCAACTTGGAATGTAACAAATGTACTTCTTACTGCAGATCATGGATTCCTCTATAATGATATGAAGTTTGAAGATAAGGACAAGCATAGCATTACAGACTCTGCTATAGAGAAAAAGACAAGATACTATCTCACAGATAGCAACGATACTTTTGAGGAAATAGTAAAATTCCCACTTGACAAGGTATCTTCCATCAAGAGTACCACTCCTTTACAGGTTGCAGTTCCTATCGGAACCAACCGCCTGGCTGCACCGGGTGGCTACAACTTTGCTCATGGTGGCGCATCGCTTCAGGAAATGATTATTCCTATTATTAAGAGCGTGCGTAAGAAAACAAACAAGACAGAAAAGGTGGGCGTAGCTCTGATGAGCCACAACCTGAATATGGTAAGTAGCCGCCTGAAGTTCCAGATGATACAGTCGGAAGCTGTAAGCATGACCGTGATGGAGCGTAAGGTTGTTTGCTGTATTTATAATGGTGACGATCCTGTAACCCAGGAGAAGGAAGTGACACTGAATAGCACTGATGCAACGAACTTGAACAATCGCGTGTTTGAAGTGACACTCAATCTGAATAAATCTGTCAATGCAAGTATGTTACAGCTTAGAATCTACGATGTGGATGACAAACTGAACCCACTTGTGCGTGAGACAGTGAAGAACAATACAATGATAGAACAAGATTTTTAAGGAATACTGCATATGGATTTACAACAGAAAGTAATGAATGCCTTCATAGGCAAAGTGGTAAGAAAGGATTTGGCTTTCCTCGTGAAGGGAGGTCTGCCTGTTCCTACATACGTGTTGGAATACCTGCTGGGGCAGTATTGCGCCAGTGATGATGAAGAAATCATCAACGAAGGTTTGGAAAAGGTGAAGCAAGTTATCCAAAACAACTATGTTCACCGTGCTGAAGCAGAATCGGTAAAAGGTATCATACGTGAGAACGGCAGACATCGCATCATCGACAAAGTGACCGTTGTGCTCAACGAGAAAAACGATGAGTACCAGGCAACATTTGCCAATCTGGGATTGACAGGTGTGCCTATCGGTACAGACTACGTGCGTAAGAACCCCAAACTGCTTAGTGGCAATGGCGTTTGGTGCATTGTTACCATTGGCTATATCAGTGGTGAAAGCGTCAAGGTGAGATGGGAAATCCAGACATTGAAGCCTATCCAGATTTCAAATATCGACCTGCAGGAATATATCGACCAACGTAAAAACTTCACTACAGAGGAGTGGATTGACTTTCTGATGCACACAGTGGGTCTGAACCCTGCGGCAATGAACCGCCGTGAGAAGTTCATCACTTTGGCTCGTCTTCTCCCTCATGTTGAGAACAACTTCAATTTCATGGAATTGGGTCCAAAGGGAACAGGTAAGTCTCATGTATTCCAGGAACTGTCTCCTTATGGCGTGCTTGTCAGTGGTGGTGACGTAACCTCTGCCCGACTTTTCGTGAAAATCCAGGGCAACAAGGAGATTCTCGGACTGGTAGGCTATTGGGATGTTGTGGCATGGGACGAGTTTGAACAGCAGAAAGGCCGTAATGTGGATGCTGTGCTCATCGACACGATGCAGAACTATCTTGCCAACAAGTCGTTCAACCGTGGTAAGGGAACTCACGAGGCAAGTGCATCCATGTCTTTCGTAGGTAATACCAAACATACTGTGCCATATATGTTGAAGAACAGCCATCTGTTTGAGAGCATTCCTACTTCATTCATCAAGGGTGCGTTCCTCGACCGAATCCATCTCTATAATCCAGGTTGGGAAATCAAGATGTTGAAGAAGAACAGTTTCTCCAAGGGATATGGTCTTATAACAGACTACATTGCAGCCGTGCTTCACGAAATGCGCAATGATGACAGAACTGCAGCACTGAATGACTATGCGAAGTTTGACGGCTCACTCTCAGAGCGTGACCACCTTGCTATCCGCAAGACTTTCTCAGGCATGATGAAACTTATCTATCCTGATGGTAAGATGACTGACCAAGAGGCCTATGAGTTGGTTGACTTTGCTGCAGAAGGTCGTAAACGTGTGAAGGATCAGCTCTATGTAATCGATGAAACTTTCATGGCAGAGCCGGCAAAGTTCAAGTACATCAACTTGAAAACTGGTTTCGAAGTGAGCATAGAGACATTGGAACAAGTAAGCAATCAGGTAGTAGAACATACTACGATTGAAGATAATACAGAAGAAGCTGAAACTTCCACAGAAAATAACGAGGCTTCTACAGAAGTTACTAATGCAGAGGGCGGTTCGAATCAGCACCCGTCCAAACGTCCACGCATTCCTATTCTACAAGAAAAGAGTATGTCATTCAGAATGGGACAAACAGGCGTAAGTTATGAGAAGTTATTTGCACCTTATATGAGAGAAGCAAAGGAAATAACCGTTGAAGATCCATACATACGTGCTTCATGGCAAATCAAGAACTTCATGGAGTTTGCTCTGATGCTTATCAACACACGTCCTGTGGATGACTTGAAACTGAACCTTTTCACTAATGAAGAGGAAGACAAGATACCAGACTTGATTGACAAGCTTGATGACATCAAGGATGACCTTGCTTCTTATGGCATTGAGTTTACATACAAGTTCAGAGACTTCCATGACAGATGTATCAAAACAGATACAGGATGGACAATTACACTTGGACGTGGTCTTGACATGTTTGAAAAGTATAGTCCCTACTCTATTGCATCATCAAAACAGGACATGCGTAAGTGTAAGGAGTTTACAGCAACATTCATGAAGACAAAACATGCATAACACAATATTAGAGCAGCCACAGTATTCAATAAATACCAAAAGGCTGCCCTAATTGTAGTTTATAGAACTGATAAGGTAGAGTTCTCTGGAGGAAGTTTAATTATAATCAGAAAGAACAAATATGAGTTTAAAAGATATAGTTACATTATTCAAGAATCACCAAATCCAATATGGACTAAATGGTGATTCTAATTTGGAAGAATTATATAAATGGGAATTGGTGTCCAGACAAAATGGACACCCAGACCCTAATGCTGTAGATTTTTCTAAAGAGATTAATTCACTGGAATTTAAGAATCTATGTTTTAGTTCACAGATTACCGCAATTAGAAATTTTGCGAAATATGAACCTGAAGAGTATAGAAAACTCTTTAGAGCACTGTTTGATGAAAACATCCTTCTGCAAGAAAGAGTAGAAAATTTTACTGAAAGTTGCAAAACATTATGGGATGATAAGATCAAAGCAAAGTTTACCAATCATACGAGTGCAATGTGTGATGAGCGACTTATCAGTTGTTTCTTAGCATTCCATAATCCTCAGAAATATACTTTTTATAAAAATGACGTATATAAGAATTTATGTAGGGTGTCCAGTTCCATGTTCTCGTTTTTGATTATGTTTTAGCAACTTAGCAC
>ENA-UAKS01000576-UAKS01000576.1-human-gut-metagenome-genome-assembly--contig:-NODE-576-length-14038-cov-7.716942_pt1 | contig 14038 bp, 14 predicted proteins | sample MGYA00243692_ERZ654452 | MGnify/ENA primary metagenome ERZ654452 (study PRJEB26926, sample SAMN06164442) | human gut metagenome | biome: ENVO:00009003; feature: ENVO:2100002; material: ENVO:00002003...
GATTATAGTTTTATTTAAGAATACCTTGCCGCATATTTTTTACTCCTTTTCTGGATTAAATCATTGTATCACATCAGTTTTAGGAAAGCAAGTACCTAAAAGAAATTTTTCTTCCCCTTATATGTAACAATCATACCGGCTTCCTAGCGTTCAGAATGTTTTCTGCTGTCTGCTGTGGTGTTTGGTTGGAATTGTCCAGCCAAAAGCCGATCCGTGGTGTTGTCTGCATAAATGTATCGTATAAGGTTTCAACCGTAAAGCCGGAATAGCCTGTTTTCTCCCTGTATCGTTCCCTTTCTTTTATTGTTTCCACATCTGGACAAAGAACGACAACCTCAACAGGGTATTTATGCAGATAATTTATCATTCGGTTTAATTCATCACCGTAGTAGTTATCTTGGATCACTACAGAAAAGCCGTTGTCAAAGTATGACCTTGCCGCATCAGCAGTCAATTTGTATCGAAGGTACAGCTGGCGGACTGCTTCCGCTGATGGGGTAGCTGACATATTTTCTCTGCCTGAAATAATCATTTTTCGGAACACATCACCACGAAGATGGACGCATTTTTCTATTGATTTTGCCAGTAAATCGGAAACTGTAGATTTTCCAGAAGCCATTAAGCCTGTAATGAGATAAATTTTTTGTTTCATTTCACTTCCTCCGGCACAAAAAATATGTACATGTAACTAATTCAACACATTTATAATTTGAATAGGGACATTATAGCATTTACTAAATACAAATTCAATGTATACGGAAAGAAAGATATAAGGAGTGGGAGGGATTCCGCCGTAGTCGGCATTGTAGGAAAATCCAAAAGTTTAGATTTTCTCAAAATGCTTATCTTTTGGTCTTTGGTTCGGAATAGTGTAGTGCTGGCGGTCTATCTATTGTTTTCGGTTGCTTGCTTCTTTACCGTACATGAGCATCTGCGTCGGGCGTGTTTTCAACTTTACAAATGTTCCTTTTGCATCTTCGCCCAGCGGCGGGGATACTTCGGCGGTGTGGGCGCCGTCTTGCGGATGACGACGACGCTGTGCGTCACGTCCGTGCCGGGGATGGTGTAGCGCGCCGTGCGCTCATACGTGCCGCCGAGCTTGCGGATGGCGCTGCGCGCTTCGTCGAGCTCTGCGGCGCAATCCGGCCCTTTCATGGCGAGAAACGCCCCGCCCATGCGCACAAACGGCAGGCACAGCTCGCACAGCAGGTACAGCCGCGCGACCGCGCGCGAGACCGCCGTGTCAAACTGCCCGCGCAGCTCCGGCGCCTCCTCGGCGCGCGTATGCAGGCACGTCACGTCCGTGAGGCCGGTCGCGGCGCAGACGTCGTCGAGAAAGCGCACGCGCTTATCCAGACTGTCGAGCAGCGTGAGCGAAATGTCCGGCTGCGCGATCTTCAGCGGCAGGCCGGGAAAGCCCGCGCCGGTGCCGACGTCGATGACCGACTTGCCGGCAAGCGGCTCGACCGTCAGCAGGGCAGCCGAATCGAGAAAGTGCAGCTGCGCCACGTCGGTCTCGCCGTGGATGGCCGTCAGGTTCATGACCTTGCTGCGCTCGTCGAGCAGCGTGTAATATGTCTGAAAACGGGCCAGCGCCGCCGCGTCGAGCGGCAGACCCAGCGCGGCAAACCCCGCGCGCAGAAGTTCGTCCATGCTTGCCTCCAAAAATGATCGGTTGCCGTCATCTTATCACATTCTCCCCCGCGCGTCCAGTCCCGGGCAGGTGCGGGTGAGCAGGCACGCCGGGTAAAGCAGACCTCTTCCGCCGCATCCGCTTCGCTGCGCTCAGCACCTTCTCGGCAGGGAGAAGGCTGCACGCTCCGACCGCTCCGGCAGGGAGAAGGCCTGGCACCGGTCGAGCGGACGCGGAAACGGGATCACCGTGGCGCGTAACGCCACGAAAAACCGCCCGCACGGGTCTCCGTGCGGGCGGCTGTGCTGTCTGTGCAGCTATTATGCGTAAAAGACGTGGTCGCCGATCGTGGCCGTGTAGGTCAGGCGGCTGTTGAACCACGAGGCGTTGCAGGCCGAGGGATTGATGAAATACAGGCTCTCGCCCACCGGGTCGTACCCCTCGAAGGCGAGCTTCGCCGCAAGCTCGGCATCCTCGTCCGGCGTGAGGCTGATGCGCCCGTCGGCCGTGGGCGAAAACTGCGCCACACCGCCGCGCCGGTCGAACACGACCTCCTTGACGCTGTTGGGGAAGCGCTCGTCCGCCACGCGGTTGAGCACGACGTTGCCGACCGCGATCTGCCCGTCCATGGGCTGGTTGCCGGCCTCGGCATTGATGATGTGGCTGAGCCAGTAGACATCACGCGCGCCGTAATAGCTCTCGCCGCTCTCGAGCAGCGCCTGCTCGGAGGCATCGACGCGCAGACTGGTATGGTCCTCGCTGAGCACGGCCGTGACGCCGAAGATCTTCTCCAGATCCGCCAGCGGCAGCACCACTTCCCCGTCGAGGGCATACACGCCGTCGGGCGCGTAGAAGCAGCGGCCGTTGGCCGTGTAGTACGTCTCGCCGTAGGTCGCCGCGATGTCCGCGCCGTCGACCGTGACGGTCTCGGTGTCGCCGTCCGTGACCGTGTCGCTCTCGAGGCCGAGCATCTCGGCGAATGCATCCGCCGGGAGCCAGACCGCATCGTCGAGCACGTAGCAGTAGCCGCCGAAGCGGTCGTCCACATACACGGGCGTGTAGTCGCAGGTGACGGTCTCGGTGTAGTCGCCGGCGTCCATGCCGACGGCGACCGTGCGCACGACCGGCGAGGTCGCCTGCGCGGCTGCCTGCACCGCGAGCTTCTCGTCGCGCTCGGGCGCGGCCAGGGACACATCCCCGCTCACGACCGCCTTTGCCGCCGGCGCGCTGCCGTCCGGCCCGGCGGCCAGCGCCGAGTTTTCACCGGCGAGCCAGAAAAATCCGCACAATAAGCCGCAAAGCAGGCAGACGATGCACATCAGCGACAGGCCCGACTTCACGGACAGGCCCGCTTTTTTCGTTCGATTCATGACGTGCAGCCTCCTTTGCTGATTCATCACAGGGCGCAAACATTTCAATCCACGCGCCCTGTTACGGATAATTATATTCATTTTTCAAACCGCACGCAATCGGCAAATTGCACAAAGCTTCTTTTTAAGTTCTGAATAATATCCACAAAAAAATGCGTAAACAACAAAATATAGCGTTATATGACACAATTATACGCAAGAAATTGTGTTGTTTACTTTGACTAAAACCGCCAATTCGACGCAAAGTGACCAAAATAAAAAGATGCAAGTTCGCAAAAAATTCTTGCAAACTTGCATTATGTCAACTATTTTTATTATTTGAAAGAATTATGTTAATCTTTTTCCCGCCTCACAGCGCCTGACGCAGCGCCTTGGCAAGCTGATCCGGGCAGGAGGTCAGCTTGCTGCCGCAGCGCACGCCCTCCATGCGCTCGATGGCCTGCTGCACCGGCATCCCCACCAGGAGCCGCGAAATGCCCTGCAGGTTGCCGCTGCACCCCCCTTGCACCTCAACTTTGCGGATAATTCCGTTCTCCACCTCCACCCGCATCAGGCGGGAGCAAACACCCTTCGGCCGGTATGTGATCGTCATGACGACGCCTCCTTTGAAAAATTCCGGTGCTCAGTATAGCAGATACGGTGACATAATTCCACCCCCGAAACCATATATATTGTGGAGAATGCAATCGGAGGTGAGCAGATATGACGCTGCGGCAAAAACTGGCCTGCGTGGGGCTGACCGTGTTCGGCCTGCAGATCGCATCGGCTGCGGCGGGCGGCGCGCCGCTCGCGGACAGGCTGCGGCTCTGGCTCGACCCGGAGCAGCTGCTGCTGGCATCGGTGCGCATGGAGCTGGGTGCGCCGCCGGTGGACGCATCCCCCACACCGGAGGCGGCAGTGGCGCTCAGCGCGGCCACGCCCGCGCCGGCCGCGACACCCGCCCCCACCGCGGACGCCGACGCCGACGAGGACGCGCCCACCACGACGGCCGACGGGCTGCCGATCGTGGCGACGAGCATCGCGGGCGGGCTGAGCATCAAAAACGAGACAGATATCGCGGTCGATGCGGCCGCGCTGCTGCAGCAGGGCCCGGCCGTCGTGCTGCCGGCGGGTGAACCGCAGATCCTCATCATGCACACGCACGCGAGCGAAGCCTTCACCCCCGCGGGGCGCGACCTCTATCCCGCGAGCGACACGTGCCGCACGGAGGACACCAATTATAATATTGTGCACGTGGGCGACGTGCTGGCCAACACGCTCGCGTCCGCCGGGCTGCAGGTGCTGCACGACCGGACGATCTACGACTACCCGAGCTACACGGGCTCGTACAACCGCTCGGGCGCGGCCGTGCAGGAGTACCTGAACCAGTACCCGAGCCTGCGCATCGTCATCGACCTGCACCGCGACGCGCTGTGCTCGGACAGCGTGGTCTATAAGACCGTGGCCGAGCTGCCCGACGCCGCGTGCTCGCAGGTGATGCTGCTCGTGGGCACAAACGCCTCAGGCCTCTACCACCCGTACTGGGAGGAAAATCTGCGCCTGGCGGTCTACCTCCAGGACGCGGTAAATGCGGCGCACCCGACACTCATGCGGCCGATCACGCTCGTCAACGAGCGCTACAACCAGCACCTCACGCGCGGGTCGCTCATCATCGAGGTCGGCAGCAGCGGCAACACGCTGCAGGAGGCCATACGCGCCGTGCGCCTGTTCGGCGAGAGCGCCGGCCCGGCGCTCGCCCGGCTCGTGCAGTGACCGGGCCCGACACAGTGCGACATATTATAATAGGTATAAAACCACCCCCGGCGGGCGAGAATCTCCGCAGACGGAGCTTCCGGCCAAAGGGGGTGTTTTCATGCAGGTCCGCAATTACATGACCGGCGCTGCCGCCGTGACGCATCCGGACGAGCCGGTCGTCGCCGCCGCGCGGCTGATGCGCATGCGCGGCATCGGCGCGCTGCCCGTGTGCGAGGACGACGGCACGCTCGCCGGGATGCTCACCGACCGCGACATCGTGGTGCGCTGTGTCTCGTCCGGGGACGACCCGGGCGCCGTGACCGTACGCAGCATCATGTCGCGCGACCCCGTGACGGTCGAAGCCGGCGCGGATATCCGCCGCGCGATGGAGACCATGCGCGCGGCGCAGGTGCGCCGTCTGCCCGTGACCGAGGGCGGCAAGCTCGCAGGCATCCTCTCGATCGACGACATCGCCCGCTCGGGCAGGTGGGACATGGAGTGCGCGCAGGCGCTGTGCGGCATCACGGCCAATGTCTGCAGGCGGTGAGGTGCGCGGCGCACCGCGTGTCCGACGCGCACCCTAAGCCTTCTCCTTGTGGCCTCGGCCGGGGCGTGCAAAGCCTTCTCCTTGAGGAGAAGGTGCTGAGCGCAGCGAAGCGGATGCGGTGGAAAGGTCATGGTTTCTTCAGCGCCGCCGGTCGTGCACCGCATATCCCACGACATCTCATCCGTCGCGGCGTGGCCGCCGCGGCACCGGTCATGTGCTCTCCCTGCGCATATGCGCAAATTTTTCTCCTCCCTTCCGGCCGCGCGGTGACCGCGCGGCCGATCATTTTGTGCACAAATGCCAAAACCGGGCGCGGGAAATGCAGCAGAATGCACAATCTTGAGAATCATTCGCAAAAAGGGCTTTACAAATGCGGTTTCCTGTGGTATCTTCATATCAGTAATAATTCTTGTTACTGATTTGCAAGGAGGTGCTTCGATGCCCACACGCAAAAACAGCAAAAAGCGGCAGGTCATCCTCGAAGCCCTCGCAGCGACGACCGCCCACCCCACCGCGCAGGAGCTCTACCAGCAGCTCAAGCCGGACTATCCCGACCTGAGCCTCGGCACGGTGTACCGGAACCTGAGCCTCTTCGCCGAAGAGGGCGACGCGATGAGCGTCGGCGTGTTCCGCGGGCAGGAGCGGTTCGACGCCCGCACGAACCCCCACGCGCACCTGCACTGTGTGCAGTGCGGCCGGGTCATCGACGTGCCGCTGCCCGGCGAGCCGGAGGCGCAGCTGTGTGCCCTCGCCCAGGGCGTGACGGACGCACAGGTGCTCGGGTGCAGCATCACGTTCACGGGGCTGTGCAAAACTTGTCAGCAAGCGGACAAGGGATCCGCTTCCGAATAAAACAACCAACGATCGAAATCAAAAAACTTTAGGAGGAACTTACAATGAAAAAATGGGTTTGCAGTGTCTGTGGTTACGTTTACGAAGGCGAGCAGCCGCCGGTCGAGTGCCCGGTGTGCCATGTTGACGGCTCCAAGTTCATCGAGCAGAAGGCTGAGAAGTCCTGGGCTGCCGAGCACGTCGTCGGCGTGGGCAAGGCGTTCGGCGCGGACGTTCCGGCCGACGTGCAGAAGGAGATCGTCGACGGTCTGAGAGCCAACTTCGAGGGCGAGTGCTCCGAGGTCGGCATGTACCTGGCCATGGCGCGCGTGGCGCACCGCGAGGGCTACCCGGAGATCGGCCTGTACTGGGAGAAGGCCGCCCACGAGGAAGCCGAGCACGCCGCGAAGTTCGCCGAGCTCCTCGGCGAGGTCATCACCGACAGCACGAAGAAGAACCTCGAGATGCGCGTCGACGCCGAGAACGGCGCGACCGACGGCAAGTTCCAGCTCGCAAAGCTGGCCAAGCAGTACAATCTCGACGCGATCCATGACACCGTGCATGAGATGGCCCGCGACGAAGCCCGCCACGGCAAGGCGTTCGAGGGCCTGCTCAAGCGCTACTTCGGCGAGTAAGCGAGCACAGCATGAGTGAGTGCAAGGTCCTGTATGTCGACGGGCACACTGTCAGCAAAAACGGGGAAGACTTTCCCGAAGTAGAGCGTGTTTTGAATCCATATCTGCAGGCCGGATATAAAATCGTCAGCATGACCGGCGATGCTTTGGGCTTCTTTTTCGTGTTAGCCCGGGAATGACAGCATACGCAATACCGCACCGCAGCAAGGCGTTCGAGGGTCTGCTCAAGCGCTACTTCGGCGAATAATTTCCGCCAAAACACCCACCGCCCCGGGAGCATCTGCTCCCGGGGCGGTTTTTTGACCGCAGGCGGCAAATTTCGGCTGCGAGCGCTGCGCCGGAATTGACAAGCCACCGGCGGAATGCTACACTGATTTTATCACATGACAGGTATCGCCGCCATGTGACAAGTATCGCGGCCGCTGCGGCGGCAGCGAAGGAGGGGAAACACCATGAAATACTGCGCTCATTGCGGCGCGCAGCTGGTCGACGAGGCCGTCGTCTGCCCAAAGTGCGGCTGCGCCGTGGCACCGACAAAAACCGTTGACCCGAACGCCAGCCCGAAATCGCGCCTGATCACGCTGCTGCTGTGCATCTTCGTCGGCGGGCTCGGCATCCACCGGTTCTACGTCGGCAAGATCGGCACGGGCGTGCTCTGGCTGCTCACGGCCGGCTGCTTCGGCATCGGCGCGCTGGTCGACCTGATCATGATCGCCTGCGGCACATTCACCGACAGCGACGGCAAACCAGTCACCGACTGGCAGACCTGAACGCTGCGCAAAAAAATTGCTCCCCGGCCGGATGGCCGGGGAGCTTTTTGCACGTTTTACGGGTCGATCTCGATGATATAGCCGATCTTGCCGCTGTAGAACTGCGGGTAACGGCCGGCGGGATCGCCGATGCAGTCGTTATAATACCAGCCGCTGGACGTTCTCGTGATGAGCACGTAATCCTCGGCGGCGCCGTTGGTATCGTGCACGGACGGTTCGCCGGACGCCCAGTTATAGACCGGGTCAACGTTGTCCTTGACCCAGGCGAGCTCGCCGCTGTCGGTGCGGTGCAGGCCGATCCAGACATAGGTCAGGCCGGACTCATCGGCCAGCTGGGCGACGCGCGTCCACTTCTCGGCGCTGTCGATCACGACGAGGTGGCCGCCCTTGGCCTCGGCCGCCGCTTCGGCGTCGGCCCAGGAGACGTCCGCCGTGACGACTTCATATGTCGGCTCCGGCTTCGGCGTCGGGGTGGGCGTGGGCGTCTCGGTCGGGACGACGGTCTCGACGGGGACAGTCGGCGTCGGGGTGGCCTCCGCCGTGGCGGGCGTGCCGAACACGCCGAGCGAGCGCAGCAGCAGCACGGCCAGCACGGCCGCGCAGATGATGAGCACGGTCAGCAGGATGCCCGCCTTGTGCGACTGGCGCTGCTCGGCCGACGGCTGCTTTTTCGGCTTGGACGGGGCAGGACGGTAGGCCTCCGGCTTTTTCACAGGCGGCTTTTCCGGCTTCTTTTCCGACTTCGGCTTCGCCGGGGTCTCCGGCTGGGCGGGCCGCTTCTCGGGGCGGAATTTATTCGGCAGCGGCTGCGCGGGCTTTTGCTCCGCGGGCTGCGGTTTGGCTTCGGGTTCGGGCTTGACTTCGGGTTCGGGCTTGGCTTCCGACTCGGATTTCACTTCCGGCTCGGGTTTGACCTCCGGTTCGGGCTCGGGCCTGGTTTCCGGCTCAGGCTCGGATCCCGGTTTGGCTGCTTCCGCCTCCGGTTTCTCCGGCGCGGCTTCCGCTTCCGGCGCGGCCGGGGTCTCCGGCTCGGCTTCCGTCTCCGGCGCGGGCGCGGCGGCCTCCTCCGTGAGGATGTCGAGCATCATGCGCTCGACCTCGCTGAGCTCCTGCTCGGGCTTGTTGAACATCTCCTGCGCGGTCGGCACACTGCGGCGCTGCTCGGCGTCATACTGCTCGAGCGCGGCGCACAGCTCCGCCGGCGTGGCGTAGCGGTCGTCCGGCTTGCACTGCGTGGCGCGCGCGATGATCTCCTGCAGGCCGCGCCCGGCCTTGCGCGCCAGGGGCAGCGCCTCACCGTTCATGCGGCGGCGCAGCGCGTCGGTCTGGTCCTCAGGCAGCGGCGCACGGTCGTCCGGGTAAAACGGCAGGCGGCCGCCCGACACGCCCGCATACAGCAGCAGGCCGAGCGAATACACATCGGCCGAGGCGTCGAGCGTGCCGCTCCAGAACACCTCGGGCGCCATGAACTCCAGCTCCTCGGTCGTCCAGTCCTTCGTGTCCGTGCGGGCGGGCGCGCCAAGACCGACCGTGCCGTCTGCGGCACGGCTGATGTTGTCCGGGCGGATGCCGCCGTGATATGTCCCGCGCTCCGCCAGGATGCGGCACAGCGCCTCGGCCAGCGCGGTCAGCTCCGCGCGCGAGAGCGTCTGCAGCCGATCACCGAGCAGGCAGGCAGGATCCAATGCGTGTTTGTCCATGTGATACGCACCTCTTTATGTCCGTGTTGGCATGTTTACATAACTTTATAAATAGTAACACACTTATGACGACAAGTCAATTCAATCTGACGTGCCGGGCACAGGTTTGTTCCGCCCGAGGCGGCCGAACCAGCCAAAGGTCATCGGCCAGATGCCGGCGGCAAAAATGACCATGAGCGCATAGCGGATGAGATTGGCAATATTGTGCCCGCCGCACAGCGCGAGCAGCGGCGCTTTGAGCACGGTGCGCAGGCCGATCGTGATGGCGAGGCCGAGCACGGCCTTGAGCACCTGCGCCCACCAGACGGCGCGCACGTCAAAGTGCACGTACCGCCGGTCGAGCCAGTAGGAAAACGTCATGCCCAGCACCGCGCCGAGCAGCGTGTAGGCGTTCTTGCGGCCGGAGGCGAGGTTGGCGGCGTCCACGTCCGCGGGAAACGGCCAGAGCTCGGCAAAGAGCAGATACGCAAGGCCCAGCACGGCCATGACGCCGAAAAGCCAGTAAAGCCGGTTCGGGTGGCTGTCAATGTCCCGAAAGAGCGGGTAGAGCGCAAACACCAGCACGAGCCCGATGCCGAACGACACGCCGACATCCAGCGGCGTGTGCACGCCGAGGTACATGCGCGAGAACGCCGTGAGCACGATCACGGCGGCGCAGACCACACGCAGCCACGTCCGCTTCGTCCAGCGGCCGAGGCAGCCGAAGGAGGCGAAGACATTCTGCGTGTGCCCGCTCGGGAACGAGTAGCCGGTGGCCTCGGCCCGGGCGCTCTCGACGATCTGGAAATTCGGGTCTTTCACCCACGGGCGCGGGATGCGGAACACCAGCTTGAGAAACTGGTTGACGATCGTGCCGACGAAGCCGACCGTGAGCATATAGTACCCGCAGGACTTGCTCACGCACCAGAACACGATGATGGCAACGGCCATGAACACGATCTCGCCGCCGCAGTTGGTGAGCGCGCCGAGCACCGTGTCCAAAAATGGTGTGCGCAGCTTAGCCAGCGCATAAAGCAGCTGCATGAATGATCTCTCCCCTCTGTGTCTGTCTGCCGTCATTATAGCAAAGCGCGCCGCCGGATTCAACCGCAAAGGAAATTGACAGCGGCGGATGACGATGGTAGGATAAGGGCACAATATGATATATGGAGGCATGTCCCATGGACATCGAAAAAACCATCCGTGCCCTGACCGGCCGCGGCTTCGCCGTGCAGCACTTCGCCACCGGGCGCGAGGCGGCGGACTATCTCGACGGTGCGATCGACGGCACGACCGTCGGCATCGGCGGCAGCAAGACCATCGACCAGATCGGCCTGTACGACCGGCTCACCAAGCACAACACCGTCTGGTGGCACTGGCGCACGCCGGGCTTTGACACGCTCGACCACGCGCTGACCGCGCCCGTGTACCTCAGCAGCGCCAACGCCATCACCGCCGACGGCCAGATCCTCAACATCGATGGCCGCGGCAACCGCCTCGCCGCCATGGTCTACGGCATCGGCAAGACGGTGTACATCGTCGCGGGCACGAACAAGATCTGCCCGGACTTTGACAGTGCCCTGTCGCGCGCGCGCAACACCGCCGCCGTGCAGAACATGCAGCGCTTTGACGGCGACCAGCCGTGCCACACGGCCGGCCGCTGCCTCGACTGCCGCAGCAAGAGCCGCGGCTGCAACGCGCTGCTCGTGCTCTGGGGACAGATGATGGACATGGCCAAGGTCGAGGTCGTGCTCATCGACGAGCCGCTCGGCCTGTAAGGAGGAAAGACATGAAGGTATTCAAGCGCATCAAGTGGAGCTACGTCGTGCTCAGCGCGATGTTTTTGCTGCTCGGCATCTATCTTGTCGTGAACCCCGAGACGTCGCTGGTCATGATCTGCCGCATTCTCGGCGCGGCCATGGCCGTGTTCGGTGTGATGAAGATCGTGCTCTATTTCATCCGCGAGGTCGAGGGTGTGGCCATCCGGTTCGACTTTGCAGTCGGCCTGTTCTGCATCATCCTCGGCGCGCTCATGCTCTGGCGCGCGCCGGCGCTGACGGACATCCTCTCGGTCATGATCGGCCTGCTCGTGCTCGTCGACAGCGTCTTTAAGCTGCAGGTCGCCGTCGATTCGCGGCGCATGGGCGCGCACTCGTGGTGGGTCACGCTCGTGTGCACGGTCGTGTGCCTGGTGCTGGGCATCCTGCTGGTGTTCAACCCCTTTGACGGCAAGCAGGTGCTCACGATCATGATGGGCGTGTCGCTCATCGTCGACGGCGTGCAGAACCTGTGCACCGTCGTGTATGCCGCCATCTTTGTCAAGGACGTGAAGGCCGCCGTGCACGACTTCGTGGACGACGCCACCGCCGTCGAGACGACGGGCGAGGTCCTCGGCGAGGACGTACCCCAGTCCAAGCCGGACGAAGGGCCGAAAGCGCCGTGAGGCGCTAAATTCTGCTCAATTTTACCGGACGCGGGAATTTCTCCGCGTCCGGCTCTTTACTTTTTTGCCACTTTGGTGTAAAAAAGAAAATATCTTGCGAATCGAAGAAGTAAGGGGGGAGCTTCCGATGCTGGAGCAGAATTTTCAGAGTGTGTACGAGAAGTTTAAGCTGCAATTTTTTCGCCGCCTGTTTTCGCAGGTGCGCGAGCGCGAGGGCTCGCTGAGCGCGATGGAGGCGTTCTCCGTCGAGGTCATCCACGAGCTCGACGCGCCGACCATCGGTCAGTTTGCGGATTTTCTCGGCATCTCGCAGTCCAACGCGACCTATAAGGTCAACAATCTCATCCGCAAGGGCTACATCGTCAAAGAGAACTCCGACACCGACCGGCGCGAATACCACCTGAAGCTGTCGGACAAGTTCTACTGCTACAATGGCCTCATGCAGAGCTACATCGACACGGTGATGGCGCGCATCCACGAGCGGTTCACGCCCGAGGAACTGGCGACGTTCGAGCACGTGCTGGCCGTCATGAGCGACGAGCTGATGCCCGAGTGCGACGTGCCAAAAAAGTGACCACACGCCCGGAAGACCGGCGGCAGCCAGATTGGCTGCCGCCGGTTTTTTGTTTGCGGGGGCAGGCAGAGATTCCTGTTGGCAGTTTCGGTGATACGCCCTCGGCTTCCTTGTGTAAAGGGAGGTTTTGGCCTCAATCCCGGTCGAGCGGAGGCACAAGGACGATCGCCTGCGTGCGTGACGTCAGGGACGCCCTCCGTTTTCTTGTATTTGCGGGCGAAGTGTGGTTTAATAAGGAAAGAAAACGATAGAAACGGAGCATCGCCATGACGATCGCAGTCATCGGCGCGGGCGCGTCCGGCATGATGGCCGCGCTGACCGCCGCCGAACAACCGGAAAATAAAATCCTGCTCTTCGAGCGGCAGGCGCGCGTGGGGCGCAAGCTCGCCGTGACCGGCAACGGCCGCTGCAACCTGACGAACACCGGCGCCGCGCCTGAAAACTACCACGGCGCGCAGCCGGGCTTTGCCGCGCCGGCGCTCGCGGCCTTCCCGCCGGAGGCGGCGCTGCGCTGGTTCGCCGCGCACGGGCTCATGACCGTGACGGAGCCGGGCGGGCGCGTGTACCCGCTCTCGAACGCGGCCAACAGCGTCGTGGACGTGCTGCGCTTCGCGCTCGTGCGGCCGAACATCGCCCTGCGCGCGGGCGAGGCCGTGACGGCCGTGCGCCGGCAGGGGCGCGGCTTTGTCATCGAGACGGAAAGCGAAACGATCCCCGCCGACCGCGTCATCATCGCGTGCGGCGGCGCTGCCGGGGCGAAGGCCGGCGGCGTGCGCGACGGGTATACCCTGCTGCAGAGTCTCGGCCACCGGCGCACGGCGCTGCACCCCGCGCTCGTGCAGCTGACGACCGACCCGACGTATCCCCGCGCGCTCAAGGGCGTGCGCGCCGACGCGCGCGTGACGCTCACGCGCGGCCGGGCCATCCTCGCGCGCAGCGCGGGCGAGGTGCAGTTCACGGAAAAGGGCGTGTCCGGCCCGGCGATCTTTGAAATTTCCCGCACGGCGAGCTGCGGCGGCGAGGGCCAGACCGTGACGCTCGACCTGCTGCGCGCACACAGCGCGCCGGACTGTCTGGCGTTTTTGCAGGCGCGGCGCGCGGCCGCGCCCACGCTCCCGTGCGAAGAGGTGCTGACCGGCACGGTGCACAACCGCGTGGGCAAGATGCTGCTGCGCTACGCCGCCGTCCCCGGCGGGCGGCCGCTCGGCGACGTGACGGACCAGGAACTCAAGGCGCTCGTGCGCGCGGCGAAGGGCTTCGCGCTGCCGGTGCGCGGCACGGAGGGCTTCGAGAGCGCGCAGGTCACGGCCGGCGGCATCCGCACGGACGAATTTGACCCCGCGACGATGGGCAGCCTTCTCGTGCCGGGGCTGTACGCCTGCGGCGAGGTGCTGGACATTGACGGCGACTGCGGCGGCTACAACCTGCAGTGGGCGTGGGCCAGCGGCCGCGCGGCCGGGAGGGCGTGCCGATGATCGCAATTTCGAACCTGAAGCTCGCCCCCGGCGCGGACGAGGCGCAGCTGCTCCCGCTGGCCGCCGGGGCGCTGAAAGTCCAGCCCCAGGATATCACCGGCCTGCGCATCCGCAAAAAGTCGCTCGATGCGCGCAAAAAAGACGATATTCACTATGTTTACACCGTCGGCGTGACCGTGCGCGGGGATGAGCGAAAGCTCGTCCGCCGCTGCCGCACCGCCGCGATCGTGCAGGACAAGACTTACCCCATCCCCCGCATCGCGCCGCCGCAGACGCGCCCCGTGATCGTGGGCTTCGGCCCGGCGGGGATGTTCGCGGCGCTGCTGCTCGCGCGCGCGGGCGCACGG
>ENA-UAKS01000583-UAKS01000583.1-human-gut-metagenome-genome-assembly--contig:-NODE-583-length-13935-cov-4.661744_pt1 | contig 13935 bp, 7 predicted proteins | sample MGYA00243692_ERZ654452 | MGnify/ENA primary metagenome ERZ654452 (study PRJEB26926, sample SAMN06164442) | human gut metagenome | biome: ENVO:00009003; feature: ENVO:2100002; material: ENVO:00002003...
AGCGTCAGATGTGTATAAGAGACAGGGTTACGATCATGCCGGACACGACCGCCGGATTCACATCCATCCATCCGAACAGGCTGACCTTGTTGTCCTCATGCAGGACGGCGTCCCGCATGATCGTCCGCAGGGATTCCTTCGGCCCGGCTCTGCCGCACAGCAGACTGAGCGCCAGCGAGGCCAGCAGCAGAACGCCAAGCACGATCAGCGAAAGGATTTTTCGTTTTTTGCTCATAAGGCTCCTCCTTTTCAAAGGATATTCGAAAGGCGCGCTTTGCGGGCGAAGCCGTCCGGGACTATGCACGGCGTTTCGGCTGCGGCGGCCATGCAGCGCGCTTTTTTTACAGCTTCCTGCTCCGATGCGCGGAAGCTGTAAAAATAGGCGACAAACGCGAGTATGTAAAATCTGAAAATAATATTGCGGCTATATCAAATTAATATAGAAAAAGGGAACACACAATGAACGTCAGCTATGATTATTATCGAATTTTTTACTACGTTGCCAAATACGGCAACCTTTCACAGGCGGCCAAGCATCTGCTCAATAACCAGCCGAATCTGACACGGTCGATCAAAAATCTTGAAGCTGAGCTTGGCTGCACGCTTTTTTCCCGGACAAACCGCGGCGTGAAGCTGACGCCGGAGGGCGAACAGCTCTACCGCCACGTCAAGATCGCGGTCGAGCAGCTGGAAGCCGGGGAAGCGGAGCTGGCCCAGAGCCGTTCTCTACAGACGGGCACCGTTTTTCTTGCCGCGAGCGAGGGCGCACTGCGCTGTGTGCTCCTGCCGGTGCTTGAAGCCTTCCGCGCCCGCTATCCGGGCGTTCGCCTGCGCGTCAGCAACCATTCGACGCCGCAGGCCATCGCCGCCCTGCGCGAGACGACCGCCGATTTTGCCGTCGTCACAACGCCGGTGCTGCACGCGGCAGCCTTCCAGCAGACAAATATCCGGAAAATTCAGGAGGTCGCCGTCTGCGCTCCCATCTTCCGCGACCTTCTGACGCATCCCGTCACGCTGGAGGAGCTGCGCAGCCATCCGCTCATTACGCTTGGCGCGGATACACAGTCCTACACGCTTTATTCCGGTTTTTTTGCGGCCCACGGACTGCCGTTCCGGCCGGATATCGAGGCGTTCACCGCCGACCAGATTCTCCCGATGGTCGAATCCGGCCTCGGGGTCGGCATTGTTCCACAGGATTTTATCCGTCCGTCCGATCAAGTGTGCGTGATCGACCTTGTCACGCCGCTCCTGCCGCGCAGCGTCTGTCTCGTCAAACGAAAGGACCAGCCCCTCAGCGTCGCCGCCAGAGAGCTGGAAAAAATGATCGTCGAATTCGGCGCTCACGAGCACGATCTGCGGCGACAAGGGTAAAACATCACTTGACCTTTTATGCCGCATGAAGTATAATAAAAAAGAATGAAAAACGGCATTTTGTGGAAAACACAGGGGCCGATACAATAGAATAATTGTGCTATCGCTCTGCAATGCCGTTGGGCAGTGCAGGGTAAAAGGAATCCGGTGAGAACCCGGTACTTATCCGTAAGCTGTGTGCACAGGAGCTTGTCAGCCGCGCTGAAAGGCGGCCATTCCGCGCAATGCGGGAGAAGGTAGGAGGGCAGGCGTGGGATCGATCCCATATGGTGCGAGTCAGAAGACTTGGTAGTTCAGAAGCAGCATAGACTGCGTACTCTGCAGAGATTGGATAAATGCGGTAAAGAGATTCTTTACCGTATTTTTCTGCGTTTCTGGGATAAGTGCGCCTATTTTGCGGATGAAAGCCTGCCGGGTCTGAGTATCTGGCAGGCTTTTATTATGATGAAGGTGGAGTTAAGCATATGCCCGGCTATACAAGAAAGAGAGTTCAGCATCTGGCGAGAAACAAAATGGAAAAGGTGCTTCGCACACCTGCAAGGCAGCAGCAGGAACGTCAGTTCCGCGAAGAGCATCTGATGGACAGCGATGAGGCGCTGCTCGCGCTGCTTACACAGCAGAAGCGAAAGCGCGGCGACCAGATGAAGCCTGTGAACACGATCGGCTACTGCTATATTGTCGAACGCTTCGGCGCATGGTCGGTTGCCATACGGGAGGTCAATCAGCGGCTGCTTTTGGAGAAGCAGAGCGGTGAAAAAGCGCCGGACGAAGGCGTTGAGGAGACGTAAATGAAGAAAAAGAAGGCACTGGTTTTTGCGGCCTGCGTACTGCTTCTGGCCATGCTTGCGGCTGGGATCGCTTCGGCGCTGAGCGGCATGCGCACGGAGCCGGAAAACCCCTTGCAGCAGATCCGGGAGACTACATTGAACATTGATACGATCTCGCTGCAATATAATGCGGACGCGGATGCGCTCGATGCGTCCTTTGGTCCCGGCGGCAGCGGCGGCGAGGTCACGGAAAGTCCGGACAGCCAAAGCACCGGCGAAGAGACACAGCAGGAGGAAGAGCCGCCGGAGGAAGCGGAGCCTGAGCAGCAGGAACCGCAGGAAACAGAGCCGGAGGAGCCGAAGCCCTCGCAGGCGGAGACGCCGAGCGGAAAAAAGCAGGATATTCAGATCATTACCGGCAAGGACGATCCCGGCTGGAATGACGGCGGCGGAGACGAGCCGGGCGGTTTGGAGCCGAATCCGGAAGAACCGGGCGGAACGGATGAACCGGAGGAACCGGACGAGCCGGAGGAGGAAGAACCGGTCAGCATCGTGACCGATTTGCGCAACTGCACCCTTTCTCAGGACGATCTGACGGACGACACACTGCACTTTTACGCCAGAATCGAAAACGGAACGGACGATATGTATCTGCGGATCATGCTCCAGAACAGCGAGACGGCGCAGAGCGTGCTGACGGCCAGCGGACAGGATTATGCGGCGAAGCTTGCCGTTGGAAGAAATGTTTTTACGATCCTGCTGAAGCAGAATACGCAGACGCTGGCCTCTCTGACGGCGACGGTCATGTATCAGGCGACCATGGCTGACGCGGAGCATCCGGAGCGCGGCGAGCATCCGCCCGTCATTACGACAAATCTTGACGGAAAGGAACCGGAGATCCAGAACCGGAATTTCCCGCTTCAGGTCACGGCAAAGGCGTATGACGGAAGCTATATCCATGCAAATCATATCCGCGTCACACTCGACGGGACGCCCGTAACGGAATACACCGGCTCGGATGTGATGGAATACACGCTGTGGCTGGAGGCACCCAGCGAGGGCGATTCGCGCACCTACAAGGTGACGGTTCAGGCGTGGGACGACAACGGAAATTCCAGCTATAAGGAATATATCCTGAATTATCAGTTCGTGGACGAGGGCGGCGTGATCGGCACGGCGACGATCAGCATTGACGCGACGACCGTTGGCCTCGGATATCTTGAAAGCAGCTTTACCTATGAGATCAAGCAGGACGAGCCTGCCTCCTACGCGGTCGCTGCGGCGCTGGAAGCGTGGGGCTACAGCTATGAGAACACCGGTACGCTGGACGAGAACTTCTATCTTAGCCGTGTCTGTGCGTCGATGATCGGCAAGTATGCCGAGCCGGATCCGGAGCTGTGGGCGATCATTGAAAGAAACGGCGTCACGACCAATTCCCAGCATGACAAGAACAGCCTCGGCGAATTTGATTTCACGCGCGGCTCCGGATGGATGTATGCCGTCAACGGCTATTACCCCGGCGTCTCGCTGGCAAGCTACCATCTGAGCGACGGAGACAGCCTCTGCCTGCGCTTCACGCTGGCATGGGGCAGGGACATCGGTGGCGGCGCCAGCGGAGGAATGGGCGCGGACTACTGCGGAACGTGGATCGGCGGCGGCGTCAGCTGGAACCATGCCTATCTCGACGGTGTCTGCACCTGCTGCGGCGCGGTGGACCCGAGCCATCAGCATGTATTTGACGAGGGCGTGGTCACGCGGGAGCCTACCTGTACGGAAGAGGGCGAACGCCTGCTGACCTGCACGCTTTGTGGAGAAACGGAAACAGAGCCGATCGAAAAGCTGCCGCATACCTTTGAAAATGGACGCTGCACTGTCTGCGGTGCGCCGGATCCGGACCATACTCATATTTATACGGATCATGAGGAAACGCTCCGCGAGCCGACCTGTACGGAGCCGGGAGAAAAGGCGCTCTACTGCGCGTGCGGAGAATTCGAGACGGAGGAGATCCCGGCAAGGGGACACAGCTTCGGAGAAACGGAATTTGAATGGAGCGGGGATTATTCCAGCTGCAAGGTGCGCGTGACCTGTATGAATCCGGGCTGCACGGAACAGATCGAAATGACCGTCCGCGCGGAGGATACGGGCTATACGCACGAGCATTACGACGCGACCTGCACCGAAGCCGGATACGACCTTTATCGGGTGCGCATCACGCTGACGGTGGGCGAGGAAGAGCGCCTGTGCGAAAAAGAGATCCTCATACCGGGCGAGGAAGCGCTTGGGCATCTGTTTGAGCAGGGGTATCCGACCTGCCTGCGTGAGGGCTGCTCGGAGCCGAATCCGGACTATCAGCCGGAGCCGGGCGAGGACGGAGAAGCGCAGAAAAGAAAGCAGACGCAGACCCGGAGCTTAAGAAAGAGATAATGGAGTGAGAGCATGAACAAATATACGGAAGAGATCCAGAAGCAGATCAACAGCGTTATCATCGGCAAAGAGACCGTTGTGGCGAAGGTGCTCATGGCGATCCTTGCAAAGGGCCATGTGCTGCTTGACGACGTGCCGGGCGTCGGAAAAACGACGCTGGCCATCAGCTTTGCAAAAACGCTCGGCCTTGAGACGAAGCGTGTACAGTTCACCTCCGATACGATGCCGTCCGACATCATCGGCTTTTCGGTCTACAACAAAGCCAGCGGCGCGTTTGAGTATAAGGCAGGCGCGGTCATGACAAATCTGCTGCTGGCGGATGAGATCAACCGCACCTCCAGCAAGACGCAGTCCGCGCTTCTGGAGGCCATGGAGGAATATCAGATCACGGTCGATGGAAAGACGCACAAGCTGCCGAGTCCCTTCGTCGTCATTGCGACACAGAACCCGGTCGGCTCCGCAGGCACGCAGCTGCTGCCCAGCTCCCAGCTCGACCGATTCCTGATCCGCACCAGCATGGGCTATCCGGATGTGCAGAGCCAGATCAGCATTCTGCGCGACCGCCATCATGAAAATCCGCTGGACAAGCTGAAGCCCGTCCTGAAAAAGGAAGAGCTTGAAAAACTGATCGCGGAGGCAGAACAGGTCTTTATTTCCGACCCGGTCTATGAATATGTCGTTCGCCTCGTGCAGGCCACGCGCGAAAGCGAGCTAGTCGAGCTTGGCGTCAGCCCGCGCGGTGCGCTGGCGCTTTGCCGAATGGCAAAGGCGTGCGCATTTGTCCGGGGCTTCGACTTTGTGCGTCCGGAGGACGTTGCGGAGGTCTTTACCGATGTCTGCGCGCACCGTCTGGTGCTCAGCGCAAAAGCGCGGCTTCAGCGCCGCGAGGCGGAGGATGTCGCGCAGGAGCTTCTGCGGACGACGGACATGCCGCAGATCCAGGAAGGGTGAGCATGGTCGGAGCGATATTGACATGGCTGGCGCTGGTTCTCGGCGCGGGTGCGCTCTACATCTGGCGTCAGAGTCCGGCTGCGCTTTTGCTGGGGCTGACGGCGCTGGCGGCGCCGCTGATCGGCATTGCGCTGACGGCCCTGCAAAGAAAGCGTGTGTCCGTGCGGCTCGAAAAGCCGGAGGATGTGCAGAGCGGGCAGACGGTAAATATCGTGTGGCGGGCGGAGAATGCTTCGCCGCTGCCGGTTTTGCAGCTGCGGCTGCGCGTTCTTCTGGAAAACGAGCTGACCGGCGAACAGACGCGCCGGACGATCCGGCTTCAGGCGGGCGCACACGCTTCTGCCGAGACGCAGGCAGCGTTTTCCAGCCGGTGCTGCGGAAGCGTCCGCGTCTGCGCGGAGCGTGCGGAGCTATTTGATTTTTTCGGGCTGTTTCCGTTCCGGATCGATTGCGGTGAGCCGCAGCGGTTTCTGGTGCTTCCGGAGATCCTCGAGCCGGAGCTTCGGCTTCCGGTCTGCATGAGTCTCAGCAGCGACAGCGAGACATATTCCGCCTACCGGCCCGGCTTTGATTATTCCGAGACCTTCCAAGTGCGCCCATATGCCGAGGGCGACAGCCCGAAGCAGGTTCACTGGAAGCTCACCAGCAAGCTCGACGAGCTGATCGTGCGCGATCCGAGCCTTCCCATTGAGCGTATGGCGCTGCTGTTCTGGGACCGCACGGTACGCGAGGGACAGACGCCGGCGCAGATGGACGCGCTGGCGCGCGTGCTGATCTCGGTATGCTTGCAGCTGCTGCGGCAGGGCGTGATCTGCCGTCTGGCATGGAGCCGTGCCGACGAGGACGGCTGCATGCGCTATGAGCTTCGGCAGGACAGCGAGATCTACGCGCTGCTTGGAAGCCTGCTTCGGACATGCGGCGCTTCGGGCCGGACAGACGGAACAGAGCAGTACATCCGACTCTATGGCCGCGAGAGCGGCAGCCGCGTGCTGTATTTCAGCGCGCAGGCAAGCCCGTTCCTGCCGGGGCTGTGCCCGGAGGCGCAGCTGATCAGCTTCCTTTGCACGCAGACGGAAAACGGCGGCTGCGGACGGGTATATCCTGTACGGCCGGAGCGCTGTGCGGAGGAGCTGTTTGAAATTGATTTGTATTGAGGAGCCGACAGAATATGCGCAGACAGAATGATACCGGCATGACGCTTACGCCGCTGAAAAAAGACGGCGGAAGGGTGCGGAATGCCGCGGCGGACTTCGTGCCCGCAGCGCTGACGCTGACCGGCGCATACGGCGCACTGTGCGCGGGCTGGGGCTGGGAGGCAGAGCCTGGCGCATGGCTGGGGCTGCTTGCGGGACTGCTTCTTCTGGCGGTGTGCATCTGGCTCCTGCCGAAGGACAGCTGGACGGCGATCAGTCTCGCCGCAGCCGCGCTTGCGGCGGCAGCCTTCTGCGTGATCTTTTCCGCGCAGGTGCGCAGTGCGGCTGCACAGCTGCTCAACGATATACTTGCCTTTCTGGAAACGCACAGCGGCAGGATCTATCTGCGCCATGCGCAGACGGAAAACGCGGGCGTTTTATGGGCGCTGATCCCGGCGGCTGCGCTGCTGGGCGCGCTCCTTGCCGCTGCGGCGGCTTACGCGCCGTATGCGGGACTTGTGCTGACGGTATCCGCATGGACGGCCTGTATGGCGGGCGTTCTGGACAGCTCCGTCTGGCTGATCGTTCTGAGCTTCGGCGGCGTGTGGATGCTGCTGACGCGGAAAATGGAACGGGATGTGGCTCTGATGCAGGGAACGCTGGCCGCGTGCCTAATTGCGGCGGCTGCCGCGCTGGCGCTCGGTCTGAGCGGTGCGGGGCAGAGCTGGGACAGCTCCGCGCTGCACGCGCAGGCGGAAAAGACGGTGCATCGCCTGCGGTATGAGCCGACGGCGCAGGCAATGCCGGAGGGCGACTTTACCAGCGCCGGAACGCTCCATTTTACGGAACAGGAAATGCTGAAGGTCACGCTGAGCAGGCCGGAGTCGCTGTATCTGCGCGGCTATATCGGCCAGCGCTATACGGCGGACGGCTGGGAGCCTGTAGAGCAGGAGAAGCTTGCGCAGTCCGCGCAGAGCTTCTATTGGCTGCACAAGACGGGGTTTTATGCGCAGAGCCAGCTCAGCGCGCTTGCCGATTGTCTGGGCTTTGACACGCAGCCGCTGGAGCTGACGGTCACGCCGGCCGGCGCGTGCCGGGAGAATCTCTACGCGCCCTATGAGCTTTCCGACAGCGGCAGCGTGCTTGACCCGATGCAGAACGGCGACGGCGCGCAGCGGCTTGGCGGGAACCGGACGGCGACGCTTACTTCGGACGGAAATCTCGTCAGCCACGCCTATGAGCTGCTGGAGGCTTTGCAGGAGAAGCTGGATGCCCCGGCGCTTGCGGACTATCTGGAGGCGGAGGGCAATTACCGCAGCTACGTCTACGATACCTATCTCCGCATCCCGGAGCAGACGGCGGCGACACTGGCGGAATTTTTGGGCGAGAGGCCCGAGCAGATCACATCGTATGAAGCGAAGTACCGCATCCTGAATTGTCTGGACGAGAATGTGACCTATGCGCAGGAGGTTCCGCAGCTGCCGGAGGGACAGGATTTTACAAGTTATTTTTTGAAGGAGCTTGGCAGCGGCAACGCCGTCCATTACGCGACGGCGGCTGTCATGATGCTGCGCTATTTTGGAATCCCCGCGCGCTACGCCGAGGGATATCTGATCACGCCGGAGGCGGTCGCGGGCCGGACGGGAGAGGTCACGTTGACGCTTCGCGGGACGGATGCCCATGCATGGGCGGAGTATTACGAGGACGGCGTCGGCTGGATCCCATTTGAGACGACGCCGCCCTATCGCGGGGTGATGGCGGAGTCCGACTGGCTCTGGTTTGAGCAGAACGGCAATGCCGATATTCAAAGCTCCGAGGCGCAGAACGGTCAGCTTGGCGGAAACGGCGGAAGCCGCCGCCCGCAGGCCCAGATCGAGCAGCCGGACACGCTCCGCCAGCAGGAGGAGCGTGAGCAGAGTGAACGCGCCCAGAGAACGGCGCGGAATCTGCGGATCTGGCTCTGGATCAGTCTGGCGCTGCTGCTTCTGCTGCTGATCGCAGCGACCGTATTTTTGATCCTGCGGCGCCGGGCGCGGCTGAAAAAGCGCGGCGAGGCGTTTGCGCAGCCGGATCCCGATCTGGCTGCTGCCGCGCTGTTCGCGCACGGAATGCAAATGATGTGGGCCAGCGGCATGGCCCGGGAGAATGTACCGATCCCGGCCATGTGCGAGGCAGCCGGAGGCTGGGGCACAGACAGAGCGCAGTTTGCACAGGCGGCGGCGATCCACGCGCTGGCGCGCTACAGCAGCCGCGCGATCACGCCGGAGCAGCGCGATCTTGTCTGGCAGTTTGAACAGGAGACGGAGCAGAGCTTTATCCGCAGATTGAAGTGGTATCAGAAGCTCTATCAGAAATGGATCCGCTGTATGTATTAAGGAGGATGAAGATGAGAAATAGGATCGTCAGCCTGCTCCTTGCGGCTGTGATGCTGCTGGGGCTTTCTTCCGTGGCGGCTGCGGCGCAGCCGGAGGGTGAAGCGGCAGGCTCGTTCGTTTTTGCAGCAGCCTCGCCGACGAGCATGGCTGTGGAGCCGGAGCGAATCTCTTATACACAGGGGCAGACCATCCGGCAGGCGCTCGCATCCAGCAGCCACACATTTGACGGCATCGAGACCGGATACATCCGCGCCATCGACGGCGTCAGCGGCACGTTTATGATTTACGACGATGTGGGCGAATATGACCTGGACCGGCCGGCGGCCTCTATTCAGAGCATTGCGTTTCTCGGCGTCGAGCTGAGCACGGCGCAGGCGCGCACGCTGTCGGCAATGCTGCTGGCGATGGCGGACTACAATCTGTCTGAAAACGGCGTGCAGAACTATCCGGAGGCCCAAAGCGCCTATGAAGCGGCGCGGCGGGCGCTGTTCCGCACAGATCTGGACTATGACGCGCTTGCGGAGGCTCTGCGCGCGGCCATGCAGAAATATGACGACGAGGTGCTGCACGGTACGAAGATACCGCTTCAGCTGACCTTCGGGACGCTGGAGGGCGCGGCACTGAACGGCTGGCGCTTCTCCGTGACGGACGCCTATGGCGCGCAGTCTGAATTTACGAGCTTCCCCATAGCACTCCTTCCGGGCGACTATGCGTTTACGCTCACGGCCTCCGACGGCGCAAACAGCGCGCGCGGCAGCATGTGCGTTGCTTCGGACGGTACGGTGACGGCCGGCGGCGAAGCGCTGACGGAGATCTGCGTCAGCGGGGGCCAGTGGCTGACGGCGCCGATCCTCCGGAGCGGAAGCTCGCTGGAAGCGGGCGTCTATACCGCCGCGCAGACGGGAAGCTTTGAAGCCTCCTATCTGGTTCCGGATAACCGCTCCGGCAGCGTGTACTTTTATGTAAAGCCCGGCAGCGGACTGAGCGCCGGAAGCGCCTATTCCACGGATACGGTGCAGCTGTACGTCTGCTATGAGCGAAACGGCAGCCGGACGGAGAATCTCAAGCCGTGGCTGAGCGTGAACGCCGTTGCTGCGCAGCTGCTTCAGGCAGGAAGCGCCGCAGTCAGCGCGACGGCGGAGGCGCGGTATGCCATGCCGGGCTACACCGTCGTGCAGAGCTTTGCAATGCTGCTCGAACGCACGCCGACGCTTCGCGCGCTGGATGTCCGCTGCGGCGGCGTTGCGCAGAGCATCGGCTTCGACCCGGATGTAAACGCGTATACATGCAGCGTTACGGCGGACAGCGTCGAGCTGACGGCGCAGCCGTTCAGCGAAGCGGCGGCGTTGCGTATCAACGGCACGGCGGTCGCAGCGGGCGAAAGCTTCCGCCTTGCGGTGCCGTCTAGCGGTGCGCGGGCCGAGATCACGCTTTCTCTCTCCGGGAAAACGCAGACCTATGTGGTCGATTTTACGTCTGTCGCGTCTTGCCCGGTGACCATCCGGCATACGGCCGGAACGCAGATCGCCGTCTATAATGCGGCCGGCGCGCAGATCGGCCCCTCCGAGGAGACGGCGACGAGTGCGACATTCCCGCTGATTCCCAACGAGCGCTGCACCTATGTGGCGACAATAAATGAATTTTTCCATACGAGCGAGGCGTTTACCGCAGCGTCCGGACTGACGCTGACTGCGCAGGAGCCGGAAACGGATTCCTGGCTGACCAGCACGCAGATCCGCAGCGGCGGCAATGCCTCACGCTCGGACGCGTTCTTTGCGGCGAAGGATTTCCAGAGCAGTACGCATGAATACGGCGTGCGGGTGATCGACACGCAGTCGAACCTTTACCTCTGGGGCAAGGAGGACGGCTATTCGATCACGGAACCGGAAAGCGGGACGGAGATCGCAGCCGGCTTGAAGGAAAACGGCGTAAACCTTGCCGGCTTCCTGACGCCCGGCAGCGAGGGACGGACGCTTACGCTCCGCGTGACAAAAAATGCAGATCCGCGCTTCTATCAGGATTATCTGTTCCATATTTCCCGTGCACTGACGCTGCGCGACCGCGACGGCATTCAGGCGAAGCTGGACGGTACGGACGCGGCGCTGTTCCAGCTGGAAAACGGAAAGCTGACCGGCGCACAGGGCTTTGACAACGAGGTGCTGGACTACCAGCTCCAATGTGTGCGCGGCGCGAAAAAGCTCCTTTTGCAGGCGACGCCCTATCAGAGCGATTATCAGCTTCGGATCGGCGGCGAGACCGTCTCTCAGACGGAGACGGGCGCGGCTTCCGCAGAACTGACGCTAGACAGCGCGCAGGATACGGAGACCTTTGAGATCGTGCTTTCCAGCGCGTCTGATCCGGACGCCGGACAGACCTATCGTGTGCGCGTGGTGAAATCCGAGGCCATTGCGACGACGTTTACGCTGACCGGCTCCGACGGAAGCACGCTGAACAGCGGACTGGTCGCGCTTTATGACGTGGTCAGCGGTATTCGGATGTGGCCCGACGCGGACGGCGCGTTCCACCTTGTCGGCGGAAGCACCTACCGCTATACCGCGACCTGCGCCGGTTACATCGGCACGCAGGGAACAATGGTGGCTTCTGCGGAAGCGGCTGCGCAGAATGTCCGTCTGGAGAAGGCTCCGGCGGCGCGCTCTGTCGCGGTGACCTCCACGTGGCCGTCCTTCCGGGGCGGCGACGATTCCAACGGCGTCGTCACGGCCAAAACGCCGGTCACAACGGATACGGCGATCCTGAGCTGGGCCAACAAGCTCGGAAACGGCTTCTCCGGCGAGGCGCTCGGCTGCCCCATCCTGATCACGGAGAATGGCTATGACTACCTGATCGTATACCAGACCAATCAGCTTTTGAAGGTCGATGCGCTTTCCGGTACAGTCGTTGCGCGTGCGCAGATGGATCATGGCTCTGACTTTGCCATCAATTCCGCGACCTTTGCCGAGGGAATGCTGTTTGTCGGCCTGTCGAACGGCAGCGTTCAGGCATTCTATGCCGACACGCTCCAGTCCGCATGGCTTTATACAGACCCATTGGGCGGACAGCCGAACTGTCCGATTACCTATCATGACGGTTACATCTACACCGGCTTCTGGGTCAGCGAGACGGCCTATACCAATTACGTCTGCCTCTCCGTTACCGACGAGGATCCGACGCAGACCTGCGAGGAAAAGCTCGCTTCCTGGACCTACAGCTCCAAGGGCGGCTTCTACTGGGCGGGCGCCTATGTGACGGACGCCTATCTGCTGGTCGGCACGGACGACGGCGACACCGGCTGTACGAGCAGCTCCTCCGCGCTTTTGTGTCTGGATCCGAAAACCGGCGCAGAGCTGGATCGGATCGGCGGACTGTGCGGCGATATCCGATGCAGCGTCGCAAAATACGGCGACCGTTTCTTCTTCACCAGCAAGGGCGGATATTTCTACTCCATCTCCATGACGACCGCTGCGGACGGCAGCGCGCGGATCGACCACGACAGTCTGAAAACCGTTGCGCTGAGCAACGGGACGGACACGGCGCAGTCGCCCGCCATGAGCACCTGCACGCCGGTCATCTACGGCGGCCGCGCTTATGTCGGCGTCTCCGGCGCGTCGCAGTTCGGGGCCTATTCCGGCCATAACATCACGGTCATTGACCTGTCTGCATGGAAGATTGCCTACAGCGTGCCGACGCAGGGCTATCCGCAGACCTCCGGCCTGCTGACCACGGCGTATGCCGCAGACGGCAGCGTCTATGTCTACTTCTTTGACAATTACACCCCCGGCAAGCTCCGCGTGCTCAAGGACGCACCCGGACAGACCGCGCCGGAGCTAGTCACGACGGAGCGCTACAACGACAGGGGCACGATGCTGAGCGTCGATACGCCGTATGTGCTCTTTACGCCGCAGGACGAACAGGCGCAGTATGCCATCTGCTCTCCGATCACCGACAGCTACGGCACGATCTATTTCAAAAACGACTCAGCCTATCTGATGTCGCTTACGAACGCCGTCACGAACGCAGAGATCGTGACCGGCCCGGAGAGAACGGTCTATACGACGGACGATGAATTCGACCCGGCCGGCATGACTGTGAAGCTGACCTATTCCAACGGTCTGACCCGCACGATCCCGGTTCGCCGGACGGTGGGGGAGACGACCATCGACTATTTCAGCTGGGGCGAGCTTTCGACCGATACGGCGGAGGATTTCCTCCTCACCTATAAGGGCGCGCTCTACCACAACGGCCCGGACGGCGAGAAGGTCAATCTGACCGGCGCGCAGGTCGCGGTCAGTCTGACAGTCACGCAGGGGACCGGGGAGAAGGACAGCTGCGTTAAGCTCCTTGAGGGAGCGCCGGAAACGGCGGAGACGGTCGCCGGTAAGGACTATACGCTGACGCTGTCCGAGGTATTTATAGACAGCGAGGGCCATGCCCTGAGCTACAGTCTGGATACGCACGGCTACGGGAGCCGCGTGTTTCTGCGGGACGATACGCTTCATTTCTCCGTCCCGAATGCCGGAAGCTATACGTTGACGCTCCGCGCGCAATGTGAGGCAGGCGGCAAGGCGAAGCTTACGCTGCGGATCGAGGTGACCGCCGCGCAGGATGGCGGAAAGAGCCAGTACAGCTATGACGAGACCGACGCCGAACAGGTCACGGTCTATGTCACGATCTCCAACGACGGCGTGCCGCTTCTCGGCACAGACGCCGCGAAAACGCCGCTTGCGCGCAGGGAGATCACGGTTCCGTACTTTGACCTTGGCCTCTATGGTCTGGACGAATACGCCCGGTATAAGACGACCGACGGTCAGGGGCCGTATACCTCCTCGACGCTGGTCGAGCGGCCGACGGCGCTGCATTTATACATCTACCTGCTTGAGCGGTACTATCTCTGTCTCTTATACACATCTGACGCTG
>ENA-UAKS01000603-UAKS01000603.1-human-gut-metagenome-genome-assembly--contig:-NODE-603-length-13561-cov-17.040945_pt1 | contig 13561 bp, 14 predicted proteins | sample MGYA00243692_ERZ654452 | MGnify/ENA primary metagenome ERZ654452 (study PRJEB26926, sample SAMN06164442) | human gut metagenome | biome: ENVO:00009003; feature: ENVO:2100002; material: ENVO:00002003...
GCAAACTCAAATGCATGAGCTTGCGTCTTGCTTTTGCCCGTACCAGCTGTACCCCCATGACACATTGTGTACCTATGGGGTGAAACAGTTGAGACGACTGGCTTTTTCGCCATTTCATCTATAGTGTTCGGCAATCATGTGTCATGTGAACACTTTGGATCAATTTCCAAATCAGAACAACAAAATCGCAATCCAGCGCCAGCGATTGCGATTTTGAGAGGAGGAGCGACGGAGCGGGTGAGAGATGACTTTTTGATGCAACGCATAAAAAAGTCGTCGCGAACTAGCGCAGTCCGCGACGACGATGTGTCATGTGAACACTATGGATCAACTATCAAATTTGAAGTACGAAACCTCAATCCATGGTTGGCAATCGTGATTTTGAAAGAAAGCGCGGTGAAGCGGGACCGCGATGACTTTTTCTTGCACAGCACAATGCAGGCTCGTAAACTCAACAGTAGTGGAGACGCAGCGGTCACTACGGCTGTGTATCTCTGTTCATCATTATTTTGTTATATAGGCTGTATAAGCGTCCATCTTCTAAGCTATTATAATCATGTGCAAAATCAAAAACAAACTTCCGGTGAAAACAATCCATTGGACCAATATATATTGGTGCTTGCCCAAACTGGTCGGCAGTAATGTCGATAAGTGTTCCGTTTGCCAGATTACTTTCTTCATATTTTGAAATGTCGGCCGACTTATCAGAGACTTCTTCGCCATATGTCTTTAAGAGCGTTCTAATTTCATCGGGTATGGTGTAATATTTAGGAGAAGGTTCATGAATGCTACTATCCTTGAGCACAAGCCATGCATGGCTTTGTCCGCGAAATGTTCCACAAACATATACTGTATGCATTCCATGTTCTTTTAAGAACTCAGCAAGAAGATAGCATGTATCCCCGCAACAGCCTTTGGGAAACCGCTTAAATACTATGTCGGTAGAAAAAAGTCCTTTGCGAAAAGCACAATCCATTTCAGAACGGAATTCCCCTACTAACGCTATCAATTCATCCATAGCATTGTCCAACCTTCGCCCATTATAAATTTGCCTGCCCTTAAAAACGCGCTAAACTAACATCGCACATAGAACATCCTTGAGCTTACACATTGCATCAATCGAGTTAGCATACATCGCCACAGACTGAACACACAGCATGACTTAATCCAACGGTGGCATCTCCAAAGAATATTGATATTCAATTCTTGTCTGACACCAAACATAATATCTTCGTTACCAGTATAGCAGGTATCTGCTTCTATGTCGAGCGATTTTTCCAGATGCGCCGCAGATGTCAGCTTTTCCAACAAGGTCGCTTTCGACCATTGCTGCTTCTGCGCCTGCTCCAAATACCACTTGTGCGCATCTCTTGTCAGTTCTGCTTCCATGATCACCACGTTCAGAGTCCAGCCGATTTTCATTGCCAGCCGTAGGAGCGTTTGGTCATTTTCATAAGTCCGATAAAAGTCGCGCATCCGGCGCACGTTGCGCGGGGAAAAGCCTGCGCGGTCAGGGAAATTTGCCTGCAAAAACTCTGCGGCTGCGACCGCTGCGCCCTTCTCTGGACGCTGGCTGATAACTTTGCCGATGGCATAGATTTCATCCATCTGCGGAAGATTCTGCGCAAGAATTGCGGTCAATTCCAGATACATCGTGCTGTAATCCACAGGTTTTCTGACGTTCATGACTTCTCCTTTCCGCGCTGGCGCGCATCGTATATTTCGTCGTTTTGCGAATAGCCTGCTACAATATTTTGTGGTATGATTGCCCTGTTCGTTTGATTCTTGCGAAGGGAGAGCAGCCATGCAGTACACCGATAACGAAGCCGCCCTGATTGGCGGCCTGATCTCAACTTATTTCTTTCAGCCTGCCGTGTCCACATCTTTGAAGGATGCTTACAGGCGCGTTTTGGAGCATCTGCATCAGAATGCGCTCACTTCTTCTGACCTTCAGCAGATCCGGAAGGCCGTGAACTTCCTGATGCCAATGTGCCAAGCGAATCGACAGACACAGCGGGAGCTTATGGGTGTCAATGCGCGGACAACGGCGCTTCTGAATGGCTCACGGTAATCGTGGATAACGCAAAAGGCACGACGCTCGGTCGTGCCTTTGCTATATGCGTTTCATTGTCTGCTTAATTCAGCAGGTGCGGCTTTCCGGTGCTCTTTTTTGAAGCGGACTTCGTAGCAAGGACTTTGTTTGCCCATGTGAAGAAGTACGGCACGGAATCGAACAGGTAGCTGGACTTCATCATCTCGTCCAGCAGTTCTTCCATCGTAAACGGCTGATAGCCGTAGGGATTCAACTCGTCGATGTAATCGTCCAGTTCGTCGTGCGCTGCTGCCCGCAGGAATTTCTTTGTATCCTTGTTTGCTTTCGCAAGGCGCTTGATGTAGTCCTCTGCCTTGTCAAACTGGTTCAGCTTGTAATACAGAACTGCCAGCGGCAGGAGCATTTGTGTTTCCTCGTAGGAATCGAACTGCTTATGGAGCGCCAGCGCGTGCATTTCGTCCTCCATAAAGACGTACAGGTGCATCATCTGATAGCGGACACCAAGATCATCGCTTTCGCACAGTTCCAACAGGCGCTGACCTTCGCTGATTGCCTGACGCATCATACCGCAGGAGATCAGCACGTCGAAGTATGTATAGCGCACGCGCATATACGGTCTGGTTTCCAGCGCTGTCCAGAATTCACCGGCGTACTCTTTAAATGCACCGGCTTTCTTCATCTGCTGCTCTGCCAGCGCCAGCAGTTCCTGCAAGGCAAGCCGCTGCTCGGTCAGATGATGCTCGGTCGTGCAGGTGATCATCTGCAGCCGCGCATCGAGATTGTCCGGCTCCAGTTCCAGCGCCTTGCGGAGATATTCCATGTGCTTTTTCTTGGACGTTGCCTGCTCCGCAAGATCCAGATAATCGTCGGCTGTTTCAGGTGCATGATCTTTCTGTGCAGCACACTTCTGATCGTACTCCGCGAGGAACTGCTCTGCCAGCGCATTTACATCGTCCTCGTTCTTGACCTCATCAGCGTGAGAGTCCATGAAACGCTGTAATTCTCTTAGAAGCTTTTCTGTTTCTCTGCTCATTTTATTATGCCCCTCGTGTTTGTTGGGGGGATGGCTTGTTGGTTGACCTGCCTGTAAGAATTATACCAGATTTGTCAACCTTCGTCGAGAGACTAATTTCAAAGGATTACCCTGAATATTTACGTCTTATGACCAAACAAAGCAAAGACAACGCAGACATTATGACCACGCGTTTCTTTGCTTCATTTTATAATATATGCACCATTTTCTACTGTTGATTTTCTCAAGCTGCCGTATTGTGATATGGCTTAGCCACATACCACCCCATTTTATATAGCTTGCCTATTATAACACACTTCTTCACGTTTTCAGAGTAGAAAAATAGTCAATTTTTCATACAAAAATCGTCAATTCGCGCATAGATTTTCCAAAAAGCAACGCGTATACTGCTGCTTGCAGTCAATTTTTGAAAGGAGACGATTATATGAGTAAATTCTTCCACCGCGTTGCAGAGCAGCTTATCGACGCACTGGTTAGTGCAGTTCTTTCGAGCGCGATTTCTTTTCTCAGTTTTAAGCCCACGAACCCTAATTACCCGAAAGTCATTGTCGCATCTATTCTGTTAATGACGATGCTCTTTATGATCGTCTTTGCATTTCTTCGTAAGGCAGTGAAATATAAATTTCGAATTCGTTCTTTAGATATTTTCGTGGAATATACGAAAAAGAATGTAAAGATCACATGTAGTTATACGTTATCCACATACAGCATGTTTCAAAAAAGCGTATTTACAGACCATGTACTTTCTGAAAATGACCAGCCTATTTTCCGCGTTCGTCCACCGAAATTTGAGCATGATAAGATCGAGATTGCAAGAAACGAGTACGATTATTCTGTGCGATTTCCAAAGCCACTCTCTTTTTGGGATGCGCCAATTAAGTTTCGAACAATCCGTGTAATCCCAATCAACTCGATGCCCAAAAGTTGCTATGCCTATAAGGTTATTTATCCAATTGACAATTTGACAATTGATGTTAGGATTCCAGAGTCGATGTGTAGCGAAACAGCAGAAGTGACATCGTATCATGTGTATGAGAAGGAAGATCTTGCGACACATGAGGATATCTCATATTGCTGTGGTTATCGATACACTCCAAAAAACCTCCATGTCGATTATAAATACGCTGTCAAGTGGAAATGGAGTGAAGACGCGAAAGAATTGTACGAGCAGAAGCGGTAAGCAAACCGCTTTTGCTTATCTTTCCACATCTAGAAAGCTGTTAGATCTATAATCGGCCGCGTCTTCTGCTCGTATGATATCGTGAGATTCTTATTTTGTCCAATTGGCATATTTTCCGAGTTACAGGAATGCTCCTAATAGAGCAGCTTCTAAAAGTGCATCTGCATTGAATCTGCGTTTTCTGCCATTTTAAGTTCCGCTTCGGTCGCTGTCCGCAGCCCTTGACCGTAACGAGTCTGTGCTGTGATCAATCGCCCATCGGCAACGAGCTGTTCGATCCGCTCTCCAGCATAACCTTCTGCAATGTATGGACCGGACCGCTCCCAGTCCGTCAAGCGGCGAATTGCGAACTGCCGTCCAATGCGTGCCGCAACCGGACCTGTGCGGAACAAGTTTCTCCGTTTCGTTCTGCAGGCTTCCAGAATGGCGTTGTCGATCTGCTCCGTTTGCGCTTCCAGCCTCTGGCGGTATTCTTCGTCTGTCAGGTCAAAACATTCCATGCGCAGGTCTGTACCAAGGACACGGAACGTAGCTGCGCTGGACAAGAGCTGCTGCAGCTCCGGAATATGATCCTCCTGCATCACGCCGCTGAACACGGTCGGATGGAGATACAGGGCATCTTTTCCGTTCCGCACCGTATCACAATGCCCGCTGTCCAGCGGCATTTCTTCGACCTGCCATCCAGCATCACGGAACAGCCTTCGCGTTTCCGTGCGGAATGCAAGCCGTGAAGCATCGTCCGGCCAGCCCTGTGTATAGGCGCTGCGGATTGAAATTCCAACCTCACGGTATGTCATGGTTACTTTCCCTCCAATCGTTGTTTGATCTCTGCGCCGCCCTTGATCCGTACCAGCACCTCGTCGGCAGAGAGGACTGTCACGCGCTCTACGGTTTGACGGACGGCGGTTTCGTTCCATTCGGTGAGCGTAGATGCAGCGGCATCCAACGCCTGCTCTGCCTGCTTCATGCGGGTGCAGACGCGGTCTGCATCGGCGCTGCTTTGCAGGATCGTTTCTTTCTGCTTTTTAAGCGCAGTTTGCTCGGCCAGGATCTCCGCGAACTGCGCATTGCAGGCTTCTTTATCTTCAGCGTCAATGGCTTTTGCCAGAAGGCGCTGGAATTGCTCATCTAACTGCGCCAAACGGCGTTCGATATCGGCAAGGCTCATTGTCTGCCCCTGTACCGGCAGGAGTTCAAGAGATACCGCATTTTTGATACGGTCAAGCAGGGCGGGCTTATTGCTCATGACGGAGTTGATAGCCGCCAGAATTGCATTTTGCAGCGGGATCTCCCGCAGTGTCGGGGATTCGTGGCAGTATTTTTTGCCGTATTCCAGACGGCTGATGCAGCGCCATTCGTGATAGATGTTTCCCTTGATATTTCTTGTTTTTCTGCGGTAGAGCGTACCGCACTCACCACATACCAGCCTGTCTGACAGCGCATATTTGCTGGTGTAGCAGGAGCGGCCGGTCACCGCTTCCTTGGATGGGCTGCGCAGGGCGCTCCGCCTTGCCATTTCGGCCTTCACCGCATGGTACTGCTCCCGGCTGACGATGGCTTCGTGGTGGTCGGGCATGTAAAACTGCTTGAGCTGCCCGGTGTTCTTGATGATCTTCTTGCTGATGACATCCGCACAGAAGGTCTTTTGAATCAGCACATCACCGCAGTATTTTTCGTTCATTAAAATGCCCTTGATGGCGCTGATGGACCATTCCTCCGTACCAAGTGCGGTTTTGATCTTATTTGCTTCCAGCCAGTCTTTCAGGCTGCGAAAGCTGGCGCCGCTCATGTATCGCTCATAGATCTCGCGTACCACCTCGGCCTGCTCCGGAATGGCATGAATTTTCCCTTCTTCGTCCTTTTCATAGGCATACAGCCGATTGCAGGGGATCTTCAGGGTTCCAACCTCCGCGTGCATCTGTTTGCCGCGCCGGATGTTGCTGGAGATGGATTCACTTTCAGACTGCGCCATCGCGCCGTACATGGTGATCATGAACTCGCTCTCCGGCGGCAGAGAATCAAGGTTTTCCCGTTCAAAAAACACGCCGATGCCAAGCCCGCGCAGGATTCTCGTGTAGTTGATACAGTCGAGCGTATTTCGGGAAAATCGCTGAATAGACTTCGTGAGGATCATATCGATTTTCTTCTGTTTGCATAAGCGAATCATTCTCAGAAACTCCGTGCGCTTTTTTGTAGACGTGCCGGTAATACCCTCGTCGGCAAAGATGCCAGCCATTGTCCATTCCTTGTTGGACATGATCTTGTCGGTATAGTATTCACACTGCGCTTCGTAGCTGTTAAGCTGTTCTTCTTCCTCTGTGGATACACGGCAGTACGCTGCAACGCGGAGCTGTTTTGCGACCGCAGCCGTCTGAACCGCTTCTGGCTTTGGGGGAATGATGATCACGCGCGGCTTTTCATCTGTCATACCAAATCGTCCTTTCCGATGATCTGTCCGTTTTTGAGCTGCAGGCGCACCGTCTGGCGCGTCACCAGCACGGCAGAGACGGTGCCTCGCAGCAGTTCCGCATTGAGTTCTGCCGTACATTCAAAGGCCGTGAACAGCCGCCGCAGGCGTTCCGTTTCGTATTCTTCATTGCCAATGGCATCGTACTGTTCCTGTGCCAGTTTGCAGATCAGGCTTCTGGCAGCGTCCTCGTCGAGCGGCTGGGTATTCAAAACCTCATCCAGTTCGACCTGCATGGCGCTGTGTATCGGCATCGGCTGCTTTGCTGGCTGTGCGATGCACTCCGGCTGTTCCGCCAGCCTGCCAAGCAAGTGCGTGACCTGCTGTTCGATCTCCGGCGTAGGCGGTTTGGAGCAGACGCGCTTGAGCGCTTTCTGTGCGGGTGTCCGCTCTGGCAGACGCTGCTTGGTCTGGTGCTTCTCGGCGGCTGCTTCAAATAATTTTATGTCAACCAGCCTCGGATAGCTGTCAATGCCGGTGTACTTTGGATTCTCCAAAATTCGGGCGACCATGTTTTTATTCCACGACTTGCCCTCGTCGTAGGTGGGGCCGTTCTTGCTCATCTGTTCTGCAATTTCCTTCAGCGACGCACCGAGCGTATATTGCAGGAAAATATCCTGCACGGCTTTTGCCTCCGGTTCGTTTCGGATGATCTCACCCATGCGCATCTGATAGCCAAACGGCAGCTTTCGATTTCCCATTACCGCTTCGTCCTTTCGATCTGTTCTGTCAACTCCAAGCCGTTTTTCAGCTTGAACCGCAGGCGCTCGTTGCTGTCTACGATGATTTTTTCAACAAGCGCATCGAACAACTCCGCATCGAAGCCGTCGAGGAAATCCGGCCCGTCTTCCAGCGTATCCATGAGATCGCGGGTGCGGTCTGCCAGATCGTCACTGTCGGTGTCGAGAAGCCTTGCTTTTTCCTGTTTCAGCCTGCGGAGCTGTTCGCTGAGTTTGTTGTTTGAAGATATAAAAGTATCAGGATCAACGCCGCCCGCCTGTTGAAGCTGGGTTAGGAATTGAACCTGACTGAGAATATCGGATATTTTTTTGTTGAGGGAAATCACGTCCTCGCTCCAGAGCATTCGACTGTAGCGGATCTTTTGGAGGTTTGAGAGCATCTGTGTGAAGATGGGGTCGCCGTGGTGCTTGAGTTTGTAGTACAGGCGACAGAAAGCTGCGTTGATGGTTTCCTCCGGTATCTGCTTGATTGGACAGACATCTTTCTGCTCTTCATGTGCAACGCAAACCCAGTACCAAATCTGATTGATATGCTTAGACCGGCATCTGGAGCCACAGGAGCAGAAGCATCTTTTTGAATATGTACGAATATTTTCTACTTGCTTCACTTTCCGATTTTTACGAAGTGCCTGTGCGCGGTCGAATTGCTCCTGTGTGATCATTGCTTCATTGCTGTCTGCGATATAGTATTGCATCCGCTCACCACGATTTCGTTTTTTGATATGCGGAAAGCTGTCTGTCGTATATCGCTTTTGCAGCAGTGCATTGCCTGCATACCGCTCGTTTTGCAGAATGTAATCGACGGTCTTGCTAGTCCATGTCCTATCTAACGCTTGCTGGGAATTCAGCTTTGCACTGATTTCCCTCGAGTTCTGTCCCGACAGATAGGAATCAAAGATGAACTTTACAACGGAGGCGCCATCCTCCGTCGCTGACAAAACGCCTTCCTCCAAATTGTAGCCGAGTGGAGGGTTGCTGATACGAAAGTGCCCGGATTCCATTCGCCATTGAATTGACATGCTGGTATTCTTTGAAATCGACTCGCTGCCTTTCTGCGCCAGCGATGCCATGACTGCTGTCACCATCTCGCTGGACATTCTTGCCGTGTCAATACCATGTTCTTCAAACAGAACGCTGATGCCGAGTTCTTTCAGTTCGCGTACAGCTGCGAGGCAGTCCTTCGTATTTCGGGCAAATCGTGAAATACTCTTGACCAGAATACGGTCGATTTTTCCTTTCCGGCAGTCCTGCAGCATACGGCAGAAGTCTTCACGCTTTTCGACCGATGTGCCAGTGATGCCCTCGTCGGCATAGATGTCAACCATTTCCCAATCTGGATTACCGGAGATGAGTTCGGAATAATATTGGTTTTGGACGCGGTAAGAGTTGAGCTGATCCTCGCTGGAGGAACTGACGCGAGCGTAGGCTGCGACGCGCAGCTTTCGCGCGACGATCTCATCGTGCGCCGGGATCACAATGACGCGCTGCTGTTCCAGTGCCAGATTTCCATTGGTTTGCTTTTTCGCCACATCCTCACCTCCCTCTGCAGCAACACACATTACCACAACACCTGTGAAATAGCTATACGACATAATGCCGATAAAAGGATGCCATTTTGCATCTTCTCGACTACGTCCAATACGACAAAAACACCTGACAGCTCGTCAGGTGTTTTATCTCGGTATAAACTATCTTCTGTTTTATGCTCTTGGCGCGAGATTTTGATTTGTTCCGTTGTTTCTGCGGAATTCATGATAAATATCGTGGGCCCACGTTTCAACGGAATCGTGCATGACCATATTCGGATCATCCTCCAGCAGGGCGTTCATAGCAGAGTGCTTCACTGCCAACTTTGCGTCTTTTCTATCCATCCGGAACATCCGAACCAGATCGTCCACAATATAAGCCTTAAACCTTGCGATGATTCCAATCGGCATCCTATCTTGCTCCTTGTCTGAGGACATTTCCACATACACGCTGTTCAGATACGCTTATAAAACTGATAGTGTTCTCCATCATACTGAAGCTCAGAGAAATGATAGTCTTTATAGGCCTGCTGAACTTTTGGATTATCACTACACTCCACAAGCGCGCATCGGCACGGAATCAGTTCGTTGGCTGCGTGAATGATTTCAAACGCAAAGTCCAGAATTTCAGTTGAAGTGATATCCGCTCGAATTTCCGTCCCATCCTCTTGCTGCGCAAAATACTTGCCAAGCTGTCCAATCAAAACGAAATGGATAGACTCGGAACCTTTGAACCCACTTGTATCTTTAATCTTCGTTTTTGATAGTCCTGCTGCGATCAGTGATTTATGTGAAAGCGTAAAGTATGCATCCACCTTGATTTTACCTGCATCAAATGCGGCCTCATCTACAATGAGATAAATCGAACACCAACCACGTTCCAGATATGTAAAGGCTTTCTCGCGCAAAAAACTCTCTATGTCTATGTCCTTGTAGCACCGAAAACAATCAAGAGCATCAGACAGATGATCCATGCCACCGGTATCTGATGCTCTCTCGATTAAATCACTTAGCGAAATACAAAGGTGGCTAATTTCTCTTTACCCTTTTTCAGAGAAGGAGATTCAACCACTTGTTCCCGCGCGGGCTTGCTCTCAAGTTCTTTTTTCAGTCGCTCAAAAGCAGCTTTGTCTTTTACATAGAATTCTTTCGTAATGGACGAAGTAGCCATACCAACACCTCCCCTTCATAGTATGCTACAATTATGTGTGAAACACAGCGGCAAAGACACGTTCGTGGACATAGCTATACATCTATAGTATAGCTGCCGTTAATCGATTTGTCAATTCTCCATGTATATGGTTTTCCGGTTTCAAAAACCATATACATCGAAAAGCGAATGTTTTCTACGCGCTTTTACACCGCATAAGTTTATCATTCTGTAGTGCCATTGTCAATGCTGGCTATAAAGTGTGAAATTTGCACCAAGCTCGACAGCAATCCGCCGCGCGATCTTTTTGATTTCATTCTCTGAAAAACCGACTGTTCGGAGTGCCTTCAAAAGCTGGCAGATACCTAAAAAATCAATGTTCGGATTCATAAGATTCTCCTTCAGCCACGGGGCCGCCCTGCAAAATGCAGAGCAGCCCCTGCTTTTGAAATTTTGATGCTTGCTCCTGTTCGACGCTTCTTCCCGGAGCAAAGGCAGCAGCTGAACGGCAGCTGGCGCTGCTCACGGGTCTTGCACCCCTCCGAGGATCTCTCCGAGCTGTCCCCATTGCGTGAAGCTGTGGCTGGGCAGGAGTACCATTGTCCGCGGATGAGATCATTGCGAGGCAGCTTGCCAAGGCTGCTTTTGGATGGATGGGTACCGCTCGTCACCTTATTGGGCCGTCTTTATGCTGGAGCATCGCTCCCGCACAGGTGGTCTTCGCGCATCCTCCGCATCGCTGTTCCATTTCTGGCTCATCCGCTTGATGTCATTCAGTCGCTGGATATGTACTTTTCAAGCTGCATGAGAGTGTTCTAAAAATACCTCTCACCCCTTATCCGTATTCGAGGCCCTGTTGCACCAAACTTTTTTCATGTTTTCAATAATTTCAGCAGTTTAGCCAAAATCCGGTTCTTTTTGTTGTGTACTGTCATAGATGATATGCCAAGTTTCAGGGCGGTTTCCCGTTCACTGTATCCATCGAAGAAAAGCATATAAATGAGCTGCCGCTCATCCTCTGAGAGCTTTGAGATGCTGTCGTGCAGTTTTTCAGACATAAGCCGTGCGATCACGATGTCTTCCGGCTCGTCTGATGCAGTGTCTATCAGCATTTCTGCGCCGAGGGCGCTTTCTGTGTCGAATGCATCATACGACACGACATGGTTGCGGCGTATTTTTTCAAGCTGTGTTTCTTCGCCGCGTTTTCCTCTGTAGTAAGTCAAGTAGACCTCCCGTGTGACCTCGACCAGTTCGTCCTTGACTCTGATATAAAATTCTTTTTTATCCGCCATTTGGCAGACCTCCGTTCTTTTGAAATTTTGAGAAAACCAAAATTTCAAAAGCGGAGGGGCGCGGGCGGGCGGCAGGACTACCGCCCAGCGCAGCATGTGTCTGCTTTTGCTGGAAACGGTGAGTTTCTGTCTGTGGAAATATGATATTCCATGACAGAGATGGTCACCTGAAATCAAAAAGGCGCAGATTTTACACAATTCGGTTGAATTCTGTAAAATCTGCGTCCTTTCGACAGTAAAAAATCCCGCAGAGACCAAAGCCTCTGCGGGATACAATATCAGGCACAATAATCGCGGATATGGAATCATCGTTTCATACCGTTGCGGGGCAGTCAGCCGTACTGTCAGTTGGCTGTCAGGTCCAATTGCGTCTGTCTGGGAAGTAGAACTTTATGCTGTTTATTTTTCAATACCAGATGCTGTGATTTTGTCCTTTCTCTGTGTGGCGACTTACTCTGCAAGTCCATATTTTGTTTTGATCCTATCGAGCTTTTCCAGCATCGGCTCTGCGCCAAGCCAGAGGAACACGAACGTTGCCATTGCGCGCACCAGATCGACCGGAAGGCCGGTGATGTAATAGCTAAGAATGATTTTCCAGTTGATCGTGTGCGCCCACATGAGGGCGGACGCGGGATTCATAATGCCGCCGTAGATGATCGTGGACGCGATTACACCGAAGATGCAAAGGCTGAGTCTGCCGCGCCGCAGAACACCCTTGCGGTAAAGGACACCTGCCAGCCAGCCGATGATGCCCATGGCAAACATCTGCCACGGCGTCCACGGGCCTTGGGAGAAGAGCATGTTGGACACCAGCATGGTCATGGCTCCGACCAAAAATCCCGTTTCGCCGCCGAAGGCCACGCCCGCCAAAATCGTCATGGCGACGACCGGCTTGAACTCGGGCAGCATGAAGAACACGGCGCGTCCCGCGACGTTCAGCGCAACCAGAACCGCAATCAGAACCAGCTCCCGTGCCTGCGGCTTTCTGCCCTCGAAAATCAGGAAGAACGGCAGCATACATTCGAGCAGAATCAGCAGCGAAATGACGTAATATTTCCGCCCTGCGAAGTAGTACACGCCGACAAACAGCGTCAGCGGAATCAGGAGCAGAATGAGCAGCGTTGCGAAGATCGTGCGTTTTTTCAGCTTGCGCTTTTCGAGCGGCGTTTGGATGAGATAATCCGGCCGGTCTGCCTTGCGGCTGATGGAGAGCGCGAAGACGAGCAGGGAGAGAAGCAAAATTCCGTAGAGCTTCAATTGGTCGCCCGCGAGGTTCGTCAGCCCGCCTGCATCCACGAGCTTTGTGAGGTCGGTTACGCCAATGGCCTGCACGATGAGCACCAGCGACGCAATACCGGACACGGCGGCAATCACCTTGCGCCAGACCGGGAGCTTTTTCATCGCCTGCGATTCTTTTTCCAGAGCAGGCGGGATGCGTTGGTATTCCGGCAGCGCCGGTTCCGGCTGGGCTGCGCCGCCGCAGGCGGCGATCACATCCTCGGGTGTGACCGCTTCGGGCAGTACGTCGCGCGCAATGCGGTTCGCAGCCGTCGTGTAGAAGCTGTTGCCGGAAAAGAACGTTTTTGGGGTAGATTCTGTGACGATATTTCCGTCAAAGAACAGGGCGCAGCGATCGGCGTATTTCGCACAAAATTCAATGTCGTGGCTGACCATGAGGATCGCCACGCCGGACGCTTGCAGCGTCCGCAAAATCTGCCCGAAAACCTGTTTGAACTCCGCGTCCAACCCCTTTGTCGGCTCGTCAAGGAGCAGAATGTCCGGATTCAGAAGCAGGATTTTTGCCAACGCCGCGCGCTGCTGTTCGCCGCCGGAAAGATCATAGGGGTGACGGTCCAGCAGCTCTGCCAGCTTGCAGAGGGAAACGACTTGGGCCAGTCTGTCAGATTTGCGCTCCGCTTTCGGGAGGATTTCCAGAAGATCTTCCCGGACGGTATTTTTCACGAACAGTGCCTGCGGATTTTGGGGCAGCATTCCGACGCTGCCCGTGATGGCAAGCTCGCCGCGATAGGCTTTTTTCAAGTTTGCCAGCAGCTTGAGCGTGGTCGTCTTGCCCGTGCCGTTGCCGCCGAGCAGCGTAAGAAATTCGCCTTTGTGCAGCT
>ENA-UAKS01000608-UAKS01000608.1-human-gut-metagenome-genome-assembly--contig:-NODE-608-length-13497-cov-5.259857_pt1 | contig 13497 bp, 12 predicted proteins | sample MGYA00243692_ERZ654452 | MGnify/ENA primary metagenome ERZ654452 (study PRJEB26926, sample SAMN06164442) | human gut metagenome | biome: ENVO:00009003; feature: ENVO:2100002; material: ENVO:00002003...
CCTCTGCGACGCCCAGAACAGGATCTCCGAGGAGATCCACGCCGGGTATGTGGGCGACACCCTGCGCTGCCTCATCGACGGTGAGAGCGACGACAGCCGCTGGCCTCTGACGGCCCGCACCGCCGGGGGACGGCTGGTGCATCTGGTGGGCAGTCCCGACGCCGTGGGTACATACCGCGACGTGAAGATCACCGACAGCAATACATGGGCGCTGTTCGGCCAACTGATTTGATTTTTCCCAAGGAGGTATCCCCCATGGCAGAGCTCACCCCCATGATGCGCCAGTATATGGAGATCAAGGAGCAGAATCCCGACTCCATCCTGTTTTTCCGTCTGGGCGACTTCTATGAGATGTTCGGCCCCGACGCCCGCACGGCGTCCCGTGAGCTGGATCTTGCCCTCACCACCCGCGACAAGGACAAGACCAAGTCCTTCGACGACAAGATCCCCATGTGCGGCATCCCCTACCACGCCTCTGACGCCTACATCGCCCGCCTCATTGCCAAGGGCTACAAGGTAGCCATCTGCGAGCAGACGGAGGACCCCGCCGCCGCCAAGGGGCTGGTGAAGCGGGACATCATCCGCGTCGTCACCCCCGGTACGGTCATCGACGAGTCCTGCCTCAGCGCTGAGCGCAGCAACTACCTGTGCGGCGTGTATCTGGACGATACCGGCGCGGGTCTGTGCGCCTGCGACATCTCCACCGGCAAGGCCCAGGCCACGGTGTTCACCGGCCCCGACCGGGTCCGCGCCCTGCTCAACGAGCTGGGGCGGTTCGCCCCTGCCGAGGCGGTGATGAACGAGACGGCCTATTTTGACGAAACGCTGCACCAGACCTTACAGGACCGTTTTTCCTGCCACATGGAGAAGCTGTCCGACGCCCGGTTCACCCCGGAGGACGCGGAGAAAAAGGTCCGCGCCCAGTTCGGTCAGGACGCGCTGGAGCGGCTGCCCCGGGACAACATGACGCCGCTGCTGGCGCTGGGCGGTCTGCTGGGGTATCTCTATGAGACGCAAAAGACCGATCTGGGTCACCTCGACCAGCTGACGTGGTACCGCACCGGTCAGTATATGGAGCTGGACCTCACCGCCCGCCGCAATCTGGAGCTGACGGAGACGCTGCGGGGCAAGGAAAAGCGGGGCAGCCTGCTGTGGGTGCTGGACAAGACCAAGACCGCCATGGGCGCCCGCAACCTGCGGGCATGGCTCCAGCAGCCGCTGGTGGACGTGGCCGCCATCGACCGGCGGCTCAGCGCCGTGGCTGCTCTGGCGGAGCACACCGTGGCCCGGGAGGAGCTGACGCTGGCCCTCAGCGGCATCGCCGACATGGAGCGCCTCATCGGCCGGGTGGTCTACGGCTCTGCCGGCGGGCGGGATCTGGTGTCCCTGCGCGCCTCCATGGAGCGGCTGCCCGCCGTCAAGGCGCAGCTGGCCGCTTTTCCCTCCGGTGCACTGCACCAACTGGACCGGCAGCTGGAGGATCTCAACGATCTGGCCGCCCTCATTGGCGAGACGTTGGTGGACGAGCCGCCGTTCTCCGTCCGGGAGGGCGAGATGATCCGGGACGGCTTCGACCCGGAGGTGGACCGCCTGCGGGGCATCCTCCACGGCGGCAAGAGCTTCCTGGCCCAGATGGAGGCGGAGGAGAAGGAAAAAACCGGCATCCGCACCCTGAAGATCGGCTACAACAAGGTATTCGGCTATTATATCGAGGTATCCAACTCCTTCCGGGATCAGGTACCCGACCACTATATCCGCAAACAGACGCTGGTCAACGGCGAGCGCTACATCACTCAGGAGCTGAAGGATCTGGAGCACGATGTCCTCACCGCCAAGGACCGCGACGCCGCGCTGGAGTACGAGCTGTTCTCCTCCCTGCGCGCCAAGCTGGCGGCGTCCGTCACCCGCGTCCAGCTGGCGGCGTCCCTTATCGCCCAGCTGGATACGCTCTGCTCCTTTGCCGCCGTGGCGGTGAAAAACAACTACTGCCGTCCCTCGGTGGACGAGTCCGGCGTTATTGAAATTCAGGGCGGCCGCCATCCGGTGGTGGAGAAAATGCGCTCCGACGCCCTGTTCGTCCCCAACGACACGGTCATGGGCGTGAAGGAGGACCGCGTCAGCATCATCACCGGCCCCAACATGGCCGGCAAGTCCACCTACATGCGTCAGGTGGCGCTGATCGTCCTGATGGCGCAGGTGGGCAGCTTCGTTCCCGCCCACGACGCCCACATCGGCGTGGTGGACCGCATCTTCACCCGCATCGGCGCCAGCGACGACCTGTCCGCCGGCCAGTCCACCTTCATGGTGGAGATGACGGAGGTGTCCGACATCCTCCGCACCGCCACCAAGAACAGTCTCCTCATTCTGGATGAGATCGGCCGCGGCACCTCCACCTTTGATGGGATGTCCATTGCCCGGGCAGTGCTGGAATACTGCGCCCAGAAGCTGAAGGCCAAGACCCTGTTCGCCACCCACTACCACGAGCTGACAGCGCTGGACCAGACGCTGCCCAACGTCCGCAACTACAACATCGCCGTCCGCGCCCGGGGCGAGGACATCATCTTCCTGCGCAAGATCGTCCCCGGCGGGGCCGACCGCAGCTACGGCATCGAGGTGGCCAAGCTGGCCGGTCTGCCCGACAGCGTCCTCAAGCGGGCCCGCGCCATTTTAGAGGAGCTGGAGAGCCAGTCCGGCCGTCCCGCTCCCGCCGCCCCACCGGAGGATCAGCTGTCGCTGTCCGCCATGGCCGAGAGTGAGGCGGCGGACACCATCCGCCGGACGCAGGTGGACTCCCTCAGCCCGTTGGAGGCTCTGAATCTTCTGTATGAGCTGAAGCGCCGCCTCAGCTGACCCCCCCCGTTTTGCCGCGCTGCGGCCTCAGGATCATAATTTCTTCATCATGAAGTGTAAAACCGGAAAAAACAGGGGTAAACCGGAAATAAAATGCGTCGTTTTTTTGGCCCTTCCGGCCCGCAGGACCCTTGAAAGGAGGCCCCATCCCATGCCCCAGATCCAACAGCTGCCGCCCCATCTGGCGGACCTGATCGCCGCCGGCGAGGTGGTGGAACGCCCCGCCTCCGTGTGTAAGGAGCTTCTGGAAAACGCTCTTGACGCCGGCGCCTCCGCCATTTCCACCGAGCTGGAAAAGGGCGGCCTGACCTACATCCGCATCACGGACAACGGCTGCGGCATCGCGCCGGAGCAGCTGCCCACCGCCTTCCTGCGCCACGCCACCAGCAAGCTCCGCCGCCCCGAGGACCTTGCCGCCATCGGCACTCTGGGCTTCCGCGGCGAAGCGCTGGCCGCCATCGCCGCCGTGTCGCGGGTGGATATTTTTTCCAGGCAGACCGGTGCGGACTGCGGCGCCGCGCTGCACCTGGAGGGCGGCGTACCCGATGATGTCACCGAGGCCGGCTGCCCCGACGGCACCACCGTCTGCGTGCGGGACCTGTTCTACAACACCCCCGCCCGCATGAAGTTTATGAAAAAGGATTCCGCCGAGGGCGCCGCCGCCGCAGGCGTTGTGACCCATCTGGCGCTGAGCCATCCCGATGTGTCCTTCAAGCTGCTGCGGGACGGGCAGGAGATCCTCCACACCCCCGGCGACGGGCAGCTGCTGTCCGCCATCTACGCCGCGCTGGGCCGCGACTTTGCCAACAGCCTGCTGCCCGTCAGCGGCAGCGGCGGCGATGTGCGGGTGGAGGGCTTTGTCACCAAGCCGCTGGCTGGTCACGGCACCCGCGGACGCCAGCTGTTCTTTGTCAACGGCCGGTTCGTCAAGAGCCAACTGCTGGCTGCCGCCGTGGAGGAGGCCTACCGCAACCGGCTGCTGAAGGGCAAGTTCCCCGGGTGCGTCCTGCATATCACGCTGCCGGTCAGCGAGGTGGACGTCAACGTCCACCCCGCCAAGACCGTGGTAAAATTTTTATCCGACAAGGCTGTCTTCGATGCGGTACACTATACCGTGAAGGACGCGCTGGACCGCGAGGGACAGCCCGCCGCGCCGGAGAAAAAGCCGTTCTATCAGGCCATGAGCGCGGAGGAATTCCGTGAAAAAGCCCCCGCGTCCCAGGGCGTCCGGCTGCCCTTTGTCAGCGGCAGGCCCGTCGGCTCCGCCGGAGCCGACCGTCCCACCGTCAACCGTTTTGCTCCCGCCGCGCCGACGGTGCAGACGCCGCGCGAGACGGTACGACCCGCCGCAGCGCCGCAGGGCGAGGTATGGCAGGTGCGGGACGCCGCGCCGGAGGCCGGCAGATCCTTCACTGTCCCCAGCGGACGGGAGGGCGTCGTCTACCGCATCACGCCGCCGGATGCGGCGGATGCGATGCCCGGCACGATGGGCGCTTCTCCTGACATGGCGGGTACATCATCCAACGGGCCGGAAAGCGCCGAGGTGTGCGGCGGCACGGCCGCTCCGCAGGCGGAGGGCGTGTGCGCTCCCGCGCAGGCGGGCACTTATGCGGAGATAGACGCGGCCGCCGCGGCGGCGGAGCACGTCCAGCAGGAGCTGGCCATGCCGGAGGAGGAAGCCATCGGCGAGACGCCGTGGCGCATCGCCGGGGAGGTGCTGAAAACCTATATTATCTGCGAGGACGGGGAGCAGAACGTGTGGCTCATCGACAAGCACGCCGCCCACGAGCGCATCCGCTTCGATGCGCTGAAGGCGGACCCCGTGCCGCCCATGGCCCAGCAGCTGATGACCCCCGCCGCCGTGACGCTGACCGCCGAGGAGTACGGCGCGGTGCTGGAGCAGCTGGACGTGCTGGCGGGCTACGGCTTTTTGTGCGAGGACTTCGGGGACGGCACCGTGCTGGTGCGGGAGATCCCCGACTACATACGGGCGGAGGACGCTGCCGCCACGCTGGAGGAGTTGGCCCGCAAGCTGCTTTTGCAGCGGGCAGACCCCGACGGAGCGAGAGACGAGCTGCTGCACACCATGGCGTGCAAGTCCGCCATCAAGGCGGGCATGACCACCGACACCGCCGAGCTGACGGCACTGGTGCGGCAGGTGCAGTCCGGCGCCGTCCGGTACTGCCCCCACGGCAGGCCCGTGGCGGTGAAGCTGCGGAAATACGAGGTCGAGAAAATGTTCAAGCGGGCGTGACCCCTTGACGCACAGGAGGTGAAGCGATGGCACAGCGGGTGATCGGCGTGGTAGGCCCTACCGCGTCGGGCAAGACGAAAATGGGCGTGGCACTGGCCAAGCGCTTCAACGGCGAGGTGGTGTCCGCGGACTCCATGCAGATCTACCGGGGTATGGAGATCGGCACCGCCGCCCCCACGCCGGCGGAGATGGAGGGCGTGCCCCACCACATGATCGGCGTGGCCGACCCGGCGGAGAGCTGGTCCGTGTCCCGCTTCACGGAGGCGGCGGACCGGTGCGTGCAGGACATCCTGTCACGCGGGAAGCTGCCCGTGCTGGTGGGCGGCACCGGATTATATCTGGACGCGCTGGTGCGGGGCAATACGTTTGCCGCCGGACAGCAGGGCGGCGCGATACGGCAGGAGCTGCAGGAGCGGCTGGCCCGAGAGGGGGCGGCGGCGCTGCTGGCAGAGCTGGCGGCGGTCGACCCCGAAACGGCGGCGCGGCTCCACCTGCGGGATGAAAAGCGAATCCTGCGAGCGCTGGAGGTATACCGCGAGACCGGCAAGACCATCAGCGAGCACGACCGAAAAAGCCGCGAGGCGCCCAACCGATACGACGCGCTGTACGTGGGCCTGAGCTTTCAGGACCGGCAGGATCTGCGCGACCGCATTGACCGGCGGGTGGACGCCATGGTGGCGCAGGGCCTTTTAGACGAGGTGCGGCGGCTGCTGGACAGCGGGCTGCCCCGAGATGCCACGGCCTTACAGGCCATCGGATTCAAGCAGTTTTTAGCGGTGGCCGACGGGACGGCCACCGAGGCGGAGGCCGTGGAGGAGGTCAAGCTCCGGTCAAGGCAGTACGCCAAGCGGCAGCTGACATGGCTGCGGCGAAATCCCGACATCCACTGGATACTATGGGAAAAAGAGCCTGATTTTCCGTGGGCTCTCCAAAATGCGACAGATTTCCTCACCGCCGCCGGCGTATGCTGAGAGCGGCGGACGGAGGACATGCCTATCGTCCGCACACAGACATAAAGGAGCAGACGATATGCAAAAGACAAACAACCTTCAGGAGATCTTTCTCACCCGCGCCCGCAAGCAGAACATCCCCGTGACCATGTTCCTGGTCAACGGGTTCCAGCTGCGGGGCATCATCACCGGCTTCGACTGCTTCGTGGTCATTCTGGACTCCGAGGGCAGGCAGCAGGTCATCTACAAGCACGCCATCTCCACCATCGCGCCGATGCGGCCCGTGGAGCTGCGGGAGGACGAGGCGGCGGAGGCATAGCGTCCGGCGCGGGGAGCAACATACGAGACAGAGGAAAGCACCATGAAAAAAACATCGCCCCTCATGAAAATACTGCCCATCGCCGTGCTGGCGGCGGTGCTCATCTATTTTGCCGTGCAGCTGTACAACTACCTGTCCGACCCTGTCACCACCACGCTGGTGACGGAGGGGCAGGCAGAGGACACCATCCCGCTGAACGGCTGGATGGTGCGGGACGAGGAGCCGCTGGCCGCCCAGAGCGGCACGATCAGCCGTGTGCGGCAGGAGGGCGAGCACGTAGGCGTGGGCCAGGTGCTGGCCCGTGTCTACGCCAACGACGGGGCCTTGCAGACCGTGAGCCAGATCGAGACGCTGCAGCTGCAATTGCAGCAGCTGCAATTCGCGCTGACCTCCTATCTGGACCCCGATGCCGCGCTGAAGCTGGACACCTCCATCACCGGCGACATCCTGACGCTGCGGCAGTCCCTCACCGGCGGCGACTACACCGCCGCGGAGAGCGACATCGCCCAGCTGAAGGCCGCTGTGCTGAAACGGGACCATCCCTACACCTCCCAGGAGGAGATCCAGACGGAGATCAAGTCGGTGGAAGGGCAGATCCAGTCGCTGGAGAACTCGCTGTCCGGCGCCGCCACCGTCACCGCCAAGTCGTCGGGAACGTACTCCGCTGTGTGCGACGGATATGAGACGGTGCTGACCACGGAGTTTCTGGAGGATGTGACGCCCGCCAAGCTGGCGAAGCTCCAACCCTCCGGCGAGGACAGCAACATCGGCAAGCTCATCTACGGCGACACGTGGTACTATGTGGTGACGCTGGCGGAGGAGCAGGCCAATGTGATCAGGGGGCGGAGCAGCGTGACGCTGCGGTTCGCCAAGGGCTTCGACCAGAATCTGCAGATGCGGGTGGTGTCCGTGTCCGCGGCGGAGAAGGGGCAGGCGGCGGTGACGCTGTCCTGCCGGAAGTATCTGGCCCAGACCACGCTGCTGCGCCATCAGGCGGCGGACATCATCCTGCGGACCTACACGGGACTGCGGGTGCCGTCCAACGCGCTGCGGGTCAGCAGCGACGGCGTCACCGGCGTATACTGCGTGGACGGCGTCACTGCGGCGTTCCGGCCGGTGACGGTGCTGTATCAGGGGCAGGGCTATGCGCTGGTGCAGCCCGCCGACGGCGTGGACGATACCCAGACGCTGCGGGCGGGGGACGAGGTCATCGCCACCGCCGGTGAGCTCCACGAGGGCAAGGTCATTCGATAACGGACAGACATCCGATCAGAAATACGCAAGGAGGAAGGCTTCTATGTCTATCAGAGAAAATATTGCGGAGATCCGCCGCCGGATCGACGAGGCGGCCCGCGAGACAGGGCGCACCGGCGCGGACATTACACTGGTGGGCGCCAGCAAGATGAATGACGCCGCCGCCTGCCAGGAGGCTATCGCCGCCGGTATCGACGTGCTGGGCGAGAACCGCGTGCAGGAGATGGTGACCAAGCTGGCGGAGAACGCCTACGACGGTGCGCCGCTGCACTTTATCGGGCATCTGCAGCGCAACAAGGTGAAGCAGGTGGTGGGCAAGGCCGCGCTTATCCAGTCCGCAGGCTCCGTGGAGCTGCTGGAGGAGATCGAGAAGCAGGCGGAAAAGCTGGGCATCGTGCAGGACGTCCTGCTGGAGGTGAACATCGGCGGCGAGGCGGCTAAGAGCGGCTTCGCGCCGGAGGCCGTGGAGGCTGCGGCGGCCCATGCGAAAGAGCTGCCCCACGTGCGGGTACGGGGATTGATGACCATCCCCCCTGCCGGTGCGGCGCGGGATGAAAATATGGTATATTTTGAAAAAGTCCATGCCCTATATGTTGACATAAATCAAAAAATGTATAATAATGGGTTAGACTATCTTTCCATGGGCATGAGCGGCGATTTCGCCGACGCCATCCGTGCGGGCAGCAACATGGTCCGCGTGGGTACGGCTATTTTCGGCGCCAGAGATTACACAAAATAACGCGGGAGGTACATTGCAATGGGCTTCATGGACGAGCTGAAGAAGATCATTCATCCCTACGATGATGAGGATTACGATTACGAGGACGATTTCGAGGAGTCTGCCAGGGAGTCCCGTTCCCCGTTTGAGGACCGCAAGGAGGAGCGGCGCGGCGAGGATCGCCGCACCGAGGATCGCAGGTCCGAGGACCGCCACAACAAGGTGGTGAACATCCACGCCACCACCCAGCTGAAGGTGGTGCTGGTGAAGCCGGAGCGATTTGAGAACGCCTCCGAGATCGCAGACCACCTGAAGGAAAAGCGGACGGTGGTGCTGAACCTGGAATCCACCAACAAGGACGTGGCGCGCCGGCTCATCGACTTTCTGTCCGGTGTGGCCTACGCCGGTGAGGGCAAGATCAAGAAGGTGGCGGCCAACACCTATATCATCACGCCGTACTCCGTGGACATCATGGGTGACCTGATCGACGAGCTGGAGAACAACGGCCTGTATCTGTAAGACTAAGGATCGGAGGGATCATTCATGTTTACACCGCAGGAGGTTTCGGAAAAGGTATTCCCCAAGGCATCGTTCGGCAGCGGCGGATACAGCATGAGCTCCGTGGACGAGTTCCTGGACGCGCTGACGGAGGATTACAGCACCCTGTTCAAGGAGAATGTGACGCTGAAGGCCAAGCTGAAGGTGCTGGCGGAGAAGGTGGAGGAATACCGCTCCACTGAGGACGCCATGCGGCAGACGCTGCTGACCGCCCAGAAGATGGCGGCCAAGCTGGTGCAGGAGGCGCAGGCCGAGAAGGACCGGATGCTATCCGGCGCCAAGGCCGAGGCGGCCCAGGAGATCCAGCGTCTGGAAAGCGAGAAGCAGGCCGCCCAGCAGAAGCTGGCGATGGCCCAGGAGAAGCTGGCGGAGTTCATCCGCCGGTCTGATGAGCTGTGTCAGGCCCAGTCCGCGTTTCTGCAGACGCTGCCGGAGCTGGAGCTGGTACCTGCGGCGGCGGAGACGGCGGAGAAGCCCGACGCTGTGGTGGGCGCCATCGAGCAGGACATCCTGACCCAGTACGATGCGGCACCGGAGGAGAAGGCGGAGGAGATGAAGCCCGCCGTCACCGACGAGCCCACCATCCAGTTCCCACCGGTGAACGACAACGCCGTTCCCACCGACTTCAAGCTCAGTCTGGACGAGTTGAAGTTCGGGCGGAACTACAACGGCGGCAAATAAGACGCACAATCAAAAAAGGCGGCCTGCGGCCGCCTTTTTTCAGAATGGACGCCTGCGGGAAATACCGGTAAGGGACCGCAGAAAACAGCCGACCGCGCCGAAATGTGCGGCAGGGCGCAGCGGAGACGCCGGTGGGCCGCGCCGAAATGTGCGGCGGGGCGCCGGCAGCGGGCGGCTGCGGTGAGAGACAGCCGCAGCTCCAACGGTCCGGTGCGGCGCTGGCGAGGGCGGGCAGCCACGATTCCGGCGGGCAGAGGACTATGGCCCCGGCAACGAAGAATGGCGGCTCCGGCGGGGCCGCACGGACAAACAAGGAGGAGAGCAGATGACGGACAAGCCTATCATCGCGCTGCTGTACGATTTCGACAAGACGCTGTGTACCACCGATATGGAGGACTACGCCTTTATCCCCGCGCTGGGGTACACCCCCGCCCAGTTCTGGGACAAGGCCAACACCTTCGGGCGTGACAACCGGATGGACGGTCTCCTGGCTTATATGTACACCATGATCGCGGAGTGCCGCGCCCAGGGGAAACGGCTGGACCGCGATTTTCTGGTGCAGTGCGGCCACAGCATGGAGCTGTTCCCCGGCGTGCGGGAGTGGTTTGGGCGCATCAATGCCTTCGGCGAGGAACAGGGCGTCACCATCGAGCACTATGTCATCTCATCCGGCCTGCGGGAGATCATCGAGGGCAGCGGCATCGCCCATGAATTCCGCGAGATCTACGCCTGCGAGTTCTTCTACAACGCGGAGGGGCTGGCGGCATGGCCCAAGCTGGATGTCAACTTTACCAACAAGACCCAGTTCGTCTACCGCATCAACAAGGGCGTTCTGGATGTGTCCGACGACAAGACGCTGAACGACTCCATGCCCGACGACAGCAAGCGCATCCCCTTCACCAACATGATCTACGTGGGCGACGGATTGTCCGACGTGCCGTGCATGAAGATGATGCGGGCCTACGGCGGACAGGCTATCGCCGTGTATCAAGCCGGCAACCGCGCCGGTGTGGAGGACCTGCTGAGCAAGGGACGGGTGGACTTCATCTTCCCCGCCGACTATCGGGAGGGCACGGGGCTGGACAGCACCGTGAAGAACATCATCCGGAAGATGGCCATCAGCGACGCCCTCACCGCAGAGAACGTCCAGCAGCTCCAAGCTATCGGGCGGGGCGACCTGCCGGAGCAGGTGGGACTGTTTGAGTGAGAAAAAACTGCGAAAAAAGCGTCTGCACGCGGTGCGTGCAGACGCTTTTTTGTGTTTGGAGGGGTGCGGGGCCTGCGGGCGGGGCTCACTGCATGACCTGACGGAGCACGCGGATGAAGCGGGCGCGGTCGTAGATCACCGGCACGGGGTACGTGGGGTTGGCCTCCGCCGCGGCCCAGGCCGCCATCCGGGGCAGGTCCTGCTCCCGTATGCAGGTGAAACCGGCGGGAATGCCCAGCCGGGCGTTCATGGCGGAGATCGCGTCGATAAAGGCGTTGGCTCTGTCCGCCTCGCTGTCGCCGGTGAGGCCCACCAGCTCCGCCAGGCGGGCCAGCTTCCGGTGGGCCGCCGGACCGTAATCCCGCAGGACCACCGGCAGCAGTACCGCGTTGGCAAGGCCATGGCCCACGCCGTACAGGCCGCCCAGAGTGTGGGCGATGGCGTGGACGTTGCCCACACCGGCGCGGGTGAAGGCGAAGCCCGCCTGATAGGAGGCGGCGAGCAGAGCCTGTCGGGCGGCCACATCATCGCCGTGGGCGCAGGCGTGCTCCAACGTTTGAAAAATGGTGACAACGGCCTGTTCCGCCAGCCGGTTGGTCTCACGGGTGGGGTAAAAACGGCCCAGATATGCCTCCACCGCGTGGGTCAGGGCATCCATGCCCGTCTCGGCGGTGGTGTGGGGCGGCAGGGATACGGTGAGCAGCGGGTCCAGCACGGCGCAGCAGGGGATCAGGCACAGGTCGCTGACGGCGTACTTGTGGTGATCCGCGCCGGTGACTACGGCGGCAATGGTGGTCTCGGAGCCGGTGCCGGCGGTGGTGGGCACGGCAATGAAGGGCGGAATGGGGCGGCGCACCTTCAGAATCCCCGCCATCTGGGCCAGCGTCCTGTGGGGACGGGCCAGCAGGGCCGCGGCAGCCTTGGCCGCGTCCATGGGACTGCCGCCGCCCACGGCCACGAAGCTGTCGCACTGTTGTGCGCGGTACAGGGCGGCGATGGCCTCCGCCTCGGCCACCGGCGGGTCCGGCGTCACGCCGGTATAGAGGGCATAGCCCTCCAGGCGGTCCAGCACCTGCCGGAAGGCGGGGTCGGCGCACTGGCGGCGGCTGGCCACCACCAGAGGGCGGCGGACGCCGTACTTTTGCAGCAGGTCCGGCAGGCGGCGGAAGCTGCCGGCACCGGTGACGGCCTCCGGCCTGCGCCAGGGCAGCAGGCGGGCGCCCAGCCCGAAGGCCAGCTGGTAGGTACGATACCAGAGATGCAGTAAGGTCAGGGCGGACACGTCCTTTCGTTTTTTGTCCCATTATGGCAGATGGGGGCGGGTTTTGCAAGGAAAGGACGCAAAAAAAGGGGGCGGCATACGCCGCCCCCTTGGGAGATGGTCTATCACTCCACCGTCTCGATCAGGCCGTAGCCGCCGTTGTTGCGGTGGTACACCACGCAGATGGCGTTGTCGTCAATGCGGCGGAACACATAGAACGAGTGATCCAGCAGGTTCATCTGCAGGATGGCCTCGTCCGTGGTCATGGGCTTGACGGCAAAGCGCTTGGTGCGGATGACATCGAAGTCGTTGTCCTCCACCACGTCGAACTCAGCCGGAACGGAGGATACCAGCGCATCGGCCCGCAGGTTCTTCGCCAGACGGGTCTTGTTCTTGCGGATGCGGCGGTCGATGAAGCTGACAGCCTCGTCAATGGCGCCGCGCATATCGCCGTCGGGGTCCTCCGTCTGGGCGCGGAACAACGTGCCGTTGGCGCTGCGAATGGTCAGCTCCACCACGCAGCGGTTCTTCTTCTCCACGGCAAAGGTCACAAAGGCGTCTGCCTCCTCCGGAAAATACTTATCCAGCTTACTGATCTTCTTTTCCGCGTATTCCTTGATGGAGTCGTTGAGGGAGATCTTCTTGCAGGCGAATGTGAACTTCATAATTCTTGCTCCTTTCGTCAGTGCGGTAAACACAGGTCAGGGTCGGGGAGCCGGTTCCCTTTATCCTTGTCCGTATTATAGCAAGTCGCATGACGTTTGAAAAGCCGTTTTCTGTGAATTTGTGAAAACTTCACAAATCGTTTGCAATTCAGACACATTCGACACCGACCCCGAAAAGTCGTACCCGTCCGACAAAAGCTCCTATTTACAAGGGGACGGGCTTGCGCTACTATAATAGAGGAAGCTTTCCAATATCCCACCCGCTTGGGCCGCCCTGCAAGCAGGGCGGCTCCTTTTTTTCGCAGGCCCTTGACAAACCGGGAGGCTGGGGTATCATGGGCTGTGAGAAAAGCAGCCGGCAGGGAGGAAACCATTATGCGCGGTAAGAAAATGTCCCAGGCCATGGCCTTCATCGTGCTGTTCGGCATCGTCAGCCTGTTTTCGGACATGACCCACGAGGGCGCGTCCAGCATCCGGGGCGCGTATCTGGCCCTGCTGGGGGCTCCGCCGGGACCATCGGGTTCATTTCGGGCCTGGGGGAGCTGGTGGGCTACTCCATGCGGTATGTGTTCGGCAAGCTGACGGATAAGAGCAAGCACTACTGGCCCATGACCATCGCCGGGTATGTGCTGGACGTGCTGGCGGTCCCGGCCCTGGCCCTGGTGGGAGAACACGGTTGGATCTGGGCCTGCGCCCTGCTGGTGATCCAGCGCATGGGCAAGGCCATCAAAAAGCCCGCCAAGGACACCATCATGTCCTTTGCCGCCTCCCAGGAGGGGG
>ENA-UAKS01000610-UAKS01000610.1-human-gut-metagenome-genome-assembly--contig:-NODE-610-length-13467-cov-13.870340_pt1 | contig 13467 bp, 8 predicted proteins | sample MGYA00243692_ERZ654452 | MGnify/ENA primary metagenome ERZ654452 (study PRJEB26926, sample SAMN06164442) | human gut metagenome | biome: ENVO:00009003; feature: ENVO:2100002; material: ENVO:00002003...
CGAGATCGCTCAGTGTCTCGTGGGCTCGGAGATGTGTATAAGAGACAGGGATTGGTAAACATATTATTTTTTCCTTCTGCAAAAGGTCCCCAAGACTCAATCTGACATCCATATTTCTGCATATATTCTTTAGCTACTTTCTGCTGTTGGAATACATGTGTTTCCACCTGATTTACTGCAGGTTTAATCTCTGAAAAATGTTCTATATCCAAATAACGATCTGGTCCAAAATTAGACACTCCAATAGCTCTGATCTTGCCTGCTTTGTAAAATTCTTCCATAGCACGATAAGTTCCATAATAATCCCCAAACGGTTGATGTATTAAAAGCAAGTCCAAATAATCTGTCTTTAACTTATCCATAGATGTCTGAATGGATGCCTTTGCTTTTTCATATCCTGCATTGGTAATCCACACTTTTGTTGTCAGGAAAAACTCTTCTCTTGGGAGTCCACTTTCTACAATTGCCTCGCCTACCCCTTCTTCATTTCCATATGCCTGTGCTGTATCAATACTACGATATCCGATCTCAATGGCATCAAGTACGCATTTTTTTGTATCTTCTGCTGGCGTCTGATAGACTCCATATCCTAACTTAGGCATTTTAATTCCATTATTTAATGTAACATACCTCGTTTCCCCCTAAGATTATATCTTATTAGGTCGGTGTGTTACAACTATAGTTTAGCACAACAAAGAAACACACCTGCTTTGCTATACAGGCAACCACATCTTTATCTCTGCATCAAAAAAGAACACCAACTTGCAAACCGCAAGGAAGTATCCTTTTCTGATATCAATGGATTTAATTTTTTACTTCGTTCTGAGCTTGGATTTTGGGACACACTTTGTCGTGAAAAAATGCCTGCTTCCAAATTTCTGGTACAAAACAATGAATTTGAATTTAATGAATTGGTAACAGCCTCTTCTCTTCCCTGTTTCGCTACTGATATTGGGATAAAAAATGGCATCGCCTTCCACGACCGAATCTGTATCCCGATTACGGACGAGCAGGCAAATGTAACCTTTTATTTATATCTTCACACGAACTGTACACAAAATAATCAAAAACTTCAAAACCTGCTTTTATAACGTTTTTGCCAATTATACTCCCTTGGACACCTTACTGTTTTTTGTAAAATACTCCTTGGCAAATTCCATATCCTGCACCAGTTCCAAGGTGCCGAGATATTCACCTTTGTAGTTACGCACAGCCATGTATTTTACATACATGCATCTTCCACCTTTTTCCATCCAAATAGGCACTTCATCCAACGTTCCAGCTTTAAATTCGCCGATAATTCGCCGCACTTGTTGCTCTACCTTCGGTGGATGACAGGAAAATACCGGACGACCAATCGCCATAGTCGGGCGTTTGAATACTTTAGGTCCTTCATTAAAAAAACAATTGTTATCTTCTTTATCCACAAGTGTAATCTCGATTGGAATGGTGTTTAACATAGCAACTAACTGTTCCACTGTCATATGACCACCCGCCATATAGATTTCTCCGTTTGCATATTTTTCTTCCTGTCTTTGCTCCACACATTCTGCCTGTTTCCACGTCACTGGTTCAACTCCAAAACACACTGCATAATCTTTTGCGTCTTGATAAATTCCCATCCATTCTTCTTTTGTAAAGTTTGCTGCACAATTAGGAAATAGAATATTTTCCTCTTTAAAAATCATCTCTTCTGCACGAATCAGCACTTTTGAAAAACGTTCCATCCATGCCGAATCTCTTTCATTGCTTTTTCCTAATGCCACAAGTTCATCACGTATCTCATCATCCACCGTCCACATAATATCAGCCGGTCCTGTAATACCATATTTTTCTTTTAACACAGGATACAGTAAATCTCCCTTTTTCGCGTAATGAATTGCCAATTCTCTTATAGCAGAAAACTCAGCATCTCCCACTTTTCCCTTTTCTTCTATGCCTTTTCTCGCTGCCTTTATAAGTTCTAACAATTTGGCATTTTCCTGTGTAAGTGTCCACAGTGGATGTCCTTTTAATGCTACTAATCTCTTCGTCTTTTCTGCTCTTTCGGTACGTTTTTCTTCATTCTTTTTCTTTTCTTCTTGTGTCATTCCATGAAATAATGCAGCATGTACATCACATAACTTCTGCACCTCTGTAATCGGTGTCCCCTCCTTCATCATCTGTTGCTCTGCTTTCATAATTTCAGTGGCATCTACTTCTGCAAATTCCTTAACAAAATCTGCTCTGACACTCTCTAGGCTCTCCCCCTTTCCCAGTCGTTGTAAATAACTTTTTAATACTTCGACACGATCCTTCATATAAATTCCTCCATCTATTTTTATAACTACCATCTATGATGACTTTTCTAACGATCCTACACATTAACTGGATATAATAACAAACCAGAATAATGGCACTATGCATAGTTTAACTCCTTTGGAAAAATTTATACTTAGACGTTCTATTTTAAGTCTCCTTTACTAACGCAACTCTTGCTACATCAATTTTTCTGTCCACTCTGCTTCCTTAAATCCGATTAACACCTTATCCTCCGCTACTATTAACGGACGTTTCACAAGCATCCCATTTGATGCCAAAAGCTTTAATTGCTCCTCTTCACTCATGGTCACAAGCTTGTCTTTTAACTGCATCTCCCTATACACCATTCCACTTGTATTGAAAAATTTCTTAAGCGGTAATCCACTTCTTTCATACCACTCTTTTAACTCATCATAAGTAGGATTCTCTTCCACAATATGACGTTCCGTATAAGTGATATGATGTGTATCTAACCATTTCTTCGCTCTTTGACAGGTAGAGCATTTTGGGTATTCTATAAATAACATGAGGGGCTCCTTTCTTTATCTTCCCTAGAAATATTTAACTTTTGATTTTTTACATCCTTTGCGTTCTTATTCTCTGTACAAAACACACATGCAAATAAAGGGCTGACCAAATGGTATTTAACCTGTCTATTTAACAGGATATACCCCCCTTGATCTGTCCCTTATTATTTTACAGCTATTTTAAATATATACTTCCTTCTCCAACTTTACCATTGGCTCCATAAGCCTCTGCAGTAGGATTTTGATACACAAGCACACGCATATTTGCTTTTCCTATATTTTCAACAGTAACAGTCCCACTATTTCCATCGTATTCTTTTCCTGTTACCAAATCTACATATTTTCCCTTTAAAACATTGTTAAATGTGCAACCCCCAGAAATAGTTACCAACACATAACTGTCAATACTATTAGTTTTATCCACATAGCGGCGCTTATATGCCATATTTCCAGTACAACCTTCCGTCGAATATTGTCCTTTCTGAAGTGCAGGTACTACACGACGGATACGATTCAACGTCTGCAAGTGTTTTGCTAAAGTAGAATTCAAGGTCTTTGCCATAGCACCAGTTGCACCATTATACACACCAAAATCTGTGGTATTTACAGTTCCTTCAATGTTATCACCAAAGTAAGCACGGCCAGTCTCAGCCAATGGCTTTGAATTACCTGCGTCAATTTTCACATCCTTTTGAAACTCAACTTCACTTCCATAATATAAACATGGAATGCCACGGAACGTAAACATTAAATCTAAATTTTCCGCCCAAGCTTCCGTACCCTGACCATATCTGTTAGAATCATTTCCATTAATAGCTGGTCCATAATCATGAGAATCTACATATACTACATTGTATGTAGAATCATTCATATAGTCATCCTCCTGTTTACCAATATCAAAAGCTTTATTGGCAGATTCAAAATTGAAATGCATGGCATAGTCAATAACTCCTAATCCCGAACTTAATGTATAGTCTGGTTCATGATAGTTATTTCCATCCAATTTTGCATTGTCACTTTTACTTGGCTTCCAACCTGCGTGGTCATCATATTCCTTTTCTGCCATTACAAGGTTATCTTTGCCATCTATGGATGCATTATTCCATGTATATGACTTTTCCGGTTTCCATGTGTAATAAAAAGGAGAAACCTGTGAAACTCCATGATTTACTACCTCTGATACGCGACAACATACTTCTCCATACATGAAAAAATTCTTTTTACCAATGGATTTTGCATACTCGTAAAATCCTGGTATAAACACGCTGTTCATCGTTAATCTGGATATATGCTTTACAGTATCAATACGAAAGGCATCCACACCCATTTTCATATATTGTTCATATGCTTCCAAAACATAATTATATACTTCCGGTTTTTCTGTATTTAATTCTTGACAATCACCCGCAATCTGATATTTCGTAACTACAAAATTCTCCCATGCCTCGCTAGAACACTCTGATAAATCACGGTAGTTAGAATTCGAATGCAACGTAACATTTCTTGTTTGGTATTTCGCAGTAGGTTGACTATCAGGAATAGCATCATAACTTCCATAATTTTGTGTCCCTGCATATTGGCATCCCGTCTGCACATGTGCATCTAGTGCGGAAATATCATTAGCTTTTTGCGTTACAGAATTTCCTTTAACGCCCTTATCCAATACATATTCTTGGTCAAATAAATCATACAACCCCTGTTCTCCATAATTACTTGTATGTTGCAATACTACATCCTGTATAATCTTCATTCCTCTCTTATGAGCCTCATCAATCAGCAATTGATAATCTACCCCATCAGATTCCAGTCTTGGGTCTACGCGTTTAAAATCAAGTGCATGATAACCATGAAAATCATATCCAGAAGCATTTTCCACAACAGGTGTAATCCATACAGCTGAAAAACCTAAAGCCTTAATATAATCTAGTTTTTCTATCAATCCCTTAAAATCTCCACGCCATGCCGGATCATCATCTCCATTACCAGCTATCTTATCATCCGCACAATGTACGTTATTGGTTTTATCACCATCGAAGAAACGAGTCGTCATTACAAAATAAATAGTCTCTTCTCTAAAATCATTATCCGTAGTAACAATATCTGGATTTGGTGTAGTGACAACATTCGGTGTAGAAGTAGGTTCTACCGTACTGTGCGGTCCTTCTGTTGGATCCTTACTTGTCCACTCACTTCCTGTATACCACCACTCACCTGTTTTTGCAGTAAAATCATCCGTCTGCTTATCTCCCAAAATGAATAATACATTAATCTTTGTCGTACTATCAAAAGTATATGAATACCAACCATCTCCATCGCTAATCATATCCGTTCCCGGCCACCCAACTTCCAAATCATTAGGAAGTGCATTCCAATAATATAGCGATGGCTTTGTATCTGCACTATAACAATGTACAGTAACCTTACTATCATTAGCCACCGTCACTGCATCCTCAACTACTTCCTGCCCCGCCTTTTCTTCCTTCGTTGTATCTGTAGCAGAATAAGGTTTCTCTGCATACCATTCACCAGCTGTAAACCACCATTCATCTCCACTCTTTTTCTGCCGTGTAGTCTGATATCCTTTTTCTTTTACACTAATCTGTATCTCTGCACTGTCTGCATCAGGAATGGTATAGGAATACCAACCATCCCCATCCTCATTCATAGGAACTCCTGGGGAAGTCATATTCGTATCCTCTGAACCATTTACATTCGTATAATATAAATGAGGACATTCTTCTTCCTTGCTATTCCATTGGAAATGCACTGTCATTCCTTGACTTTCTTTATTTGATACAGCCGTAGACAATAATTTTGTGTCATTTTCCATTTTTACAGAAGAAAACTGCCCAAATATGTTTTCCTCAGCCATATTTGTCTGAAATAAAAATGTCGACACAGCCAACGCTGTAACTCCAACTATGCCACAGCCTGCACCAAACCATACTCTTTTTTTCATACGCATTCAATTCCCTTTCTAGTCCAATCGGACTTTCCTATACTCTCTTGCAAAAAACTCCTACAATTTTATGATTATGAACAACAACCATTCTCAATCACGTTTTGTATATTTTTATTATACAGAAATTACGTCTTCATTACAACATTGTTACATCTGTTAATATTCACAAAATTTTCACACTTTTTCAATGCAATATACCCATTTTTTACTTCATTGTAACAATATCACTTCATTTATGTTAGTGCTAGCAAAACAACCGTCTCATCTGTACTTTCGTTGTCCCAATCCACACCCAATACATTTCTGCCATTCATATATATCGGGAATTTAAACCGGAGACCTCTTAATATCCTGCCATCCTTTTGTTCTTCCTCATAGATAAACACATCAGACAGGAAGCTCTTCAAAAATGTCTTCTTTTCCAGATCTGTAAATTTATCATACAGCTTGTCCAGACGTTCCTGCATGTCATTATATTTTTTGTCATAATTCTTATCCGATACGGATAAATGATCCATCTGGTCAGCAAGCCTGTTTTTCGCCCCAGCTGTCTGGCTCAGTCTGTCTTTTAATCCATCATATTCTCTGTCAAGCTCCGAAGTATCAATGCTGTTTGCAGGCATAATAGAAATAATCCTTATAATAACCTCCATCCGGATGCTTCTTGCGGTTTACATTGCCATACATACCGCTTCCACAGACAGGACATTTGATAATTCCTGATAAAATATGTTCATGCTCAAGACTATGTGTTTTTACCTGTAAAACGCCTGCCTCCTGACGCTTTCTGTGTGCCTGATTCCACATTTCTTCTGATATGATTGCCTCATGGATTCCATCACTTAACAAGTAATCCTTTTGTTTTACAATATGATATTCATTTCTTATATCCGGAATCCTCTCATTTTTTCTTCTGCCAAATGCGAGCTTGCCGCAATATATCGGATTGTCTAGCACACCCTTGACGAATGATGTAGAAAAACCTTCAATTGTGTTATTCTGGCGAAGCTTTTTCTTATAACCACTGTTATTTAAAAATGCAGCTATCGCAGCCATTCCCATCGTTGTATTGACGAATTTATCATATATAATACGGATAATCTCTGCTTCATCTTCTGCAATGATAAGTTCACCATTTACCAGCTGATAACCATATGGAGCAAAGCCTCCATTCCATTTGCCTTCTCTCGCCTTCTGTCTGCGGCCTTCCATTGTCTGAACAAGGATATTCTCACGTTCTATCTCTGCAACCGCAGATAAAACAGATATCATCAGCCTTCCGGCATCCTTGGAGCTGTCAATTCCATCCTCTACACAGATAAGATTAACTCCATAATCCTGCATTTTCTGCAATGATGATAAAACATCTGCTGCATTTCTTCCAAATCTTGACAGTTTAAATACTAACACATAATCAACATCATCTTTACCATTTTCTATATCCGATAACATCTGTTTAAACTGTGGTCTGCCTTCCACACTCTTACCCGATTTACCCTCATCCGAATATTCCCCGACGATAGACATTTCCTGATAATCTGCATATTTCTTAAGCTTGTCCTTTTGTGCATCCAGACTGTAACCATCTACCTGCATGGAAGTGGAAACTCTTGTGTATATGTAACATTTCTGCTGTTTTTTCATCAGATGTTATCTCCTTTTTACTTCCTTGGAAACCTCTTTAATGCTTTCAAGATATGCTTTTTCGACTGGCGTCAAAGTAATCTCCTGATATTTTCTGTATTCTGACTTTGCTTTCTCCAACGCCTGTTTATGACTTACAGAACCAGCTCCAGTTAAAAGTTTTCTATTTCCTGATGACAACACACTATCCAGCTGCTTTACATAATCATCCATATACATTGGCTTATGCTCAATTGCATTAATTTCAGCCAGATCAAAATAACCAGAAACAAGATTGTTTAATACTTTGAGTTCATTTTCTTCAAGATAATTCTTTGCAATTCCTATATCCTTTAATGCTGGTAATTCACCTGAAAATGAAGTAAGTCCCATAAATGGCTTTTCTGCATCTGCCCGCTGATATATAACCTCTGCCGCAGTATAACCATGTGCTGCATAGTGAAGTTTATTCTGAACAATTTTAAAGAATCTAACAGACTCTTCGCTATGAGGATTGTAATCTACACTCGTAGCATACAAATCAAGAACCTGACGATACAAGACCTTTTCTGAAGATCTGATATCCCTGATTCTATCCAGTAATTCCTTCCAGTAATTTCCTCCACCATTACCTTTCAGTCGCTCATCATCTATCGTAAACCCCTTAATCATGTATTCTTTTAATCTCTGTGTCGCCCACTGTCTAAATCTTGTTGCAATCACTGATTTAATTCGGTATCCAAGAGATATTATCATATCAAGATTATAATGAGGAATCTGCCTTGTCACCTCACGATTTCCTTCTTTTCGAACCTGTCGGAATTTCCGACAGGTTGAAATTTCGTCTAATTCACCCTCCTCATAAATATGCTTAATATGTTCTACTACATTTGTTCGAGAAGTTTGGAATAATTCTGACATCTGCTGTTGTGTCAGCCACACTGTATCATCTTCTATTTTAACTTCTATATTTGTCTGCCCATCATCAGTCTGATATATAAGTATTTCCCCATATTCATCGGTTCCAATTTTATCTGCCATAAGCACCTCTCCAATCCATTACTTCTTAGTTATGAAATGTGAACACATGCGTTTGCTATTGTCCCAACTAAATTTTATCAACATTCCAACCTCTGTTCAACCAAAACTTTTTCCATTATACAATGCAAAATAAAAGAGACTCCACTCGCAATGAATGAAGCCTCCTGGTATATGTATACATCCTGCAGCATATTATCCGCAGGATGCCGGCTGCCTACGCAGCCTTTTTGTCCAGAAGCTGTTTTACTCCACCTAAGTAATAACAGAACCGGTCAAATTGTTTCTGCCTGCTTACTTTCTCGTCATCAATTGAATCCTTGATCATCATACACACCTCTACTTCTTCTTTTATCTCTGGTGTATATTTAATAATCATGTCTGCAAGAAAGCTGCAGCAGCGTTCAAAATCCTTGTTGCTATCCCTGATACCTTATTCTTTCTACCAGCGTTTCCTTTTTCAGATTACTGCTTAAAACGCAGGAAAGTACAATCTGCAACAGACCGACCAAAAAAATCATAATAAAAATTGGTACGATTGGAACATGATAGATATTCATTCCAAATATTCCATTATGTTTTGCATAGGAAAAAAGTGCATAGCCGAGCGGCAGACCAATGATCAAAGCTACGCATATGGTACCAACCGTAAAAATCAGTCCCTGTAACTGCAGGCATAAATTTAATTGTTTATTTGTCATACCCACAGCCTGTAATATACCATATTCCTGCTTTTTTGTCGTAATATTCATGATCATGGTATTCGCCATATTCATAAACCCGATGAGTCCTACAATAGCCATAAACAGATAACAGCCAAGCTTCATCATACTGCTTGCAAATTCGGCAGATTGTAACTGCGCATGATAAGTATCCATTTTTATATGCGAAGTATTAGAAATCAAAGTATTCAGACTTTGTTCTACAGATGCCACATCTTTTTTATCACAGTCCACCCACAGATAGCCATAGGCTGTTCCTCTCGGATTCATGGAACGATATACACCTTCCGGAATGACAAGATAAGTGTCCGCACTTACAAAAGATCCTGCAATCTTTCCCTGATAGGTATAGGTTCCACTTCCATTCTCAAAGTCAAATGCAATGGATTCACCCGGAGCATATCCATCTTGTTCCATCCACGTTGACCAGCCAAAGAAAATATCACCATTCTTTACCGCCTGATCATAGTCCATAGAGCCAATATCCCCTTCCTGGCGCATAAAATCAAAATCATTTTTACTCACAATATCAGCCGGAAATCTTGTTCCGTTCAGATTTACAGAGACAATCTCTCTCGTCATGACATCTGTCACTCCCGGAATGCTTTTGATTTCTTCAATCAGCGAATCATTCAATGGATCATCCGTCAGAATCGTATCCAGATTATTCTCCGGATATCTTTCATCATACTCAGCAGAATAGTCAAGCTGCAGTTCAAATTGTCCATGATTAACGGAAAGACGTGCTTCATGCTCCGTGTCAATATTTCCCACATAATTAGAGATAATCACAAACAATACGCAAGAAAAACCCATTGTGAGGATAGTACCAATAGTTCTTTTGGGATTACCCGTTACATTTGCCATTGCCATAGAAAACACGGTGACATTTTTTCTGCCATTTCGTTTTCCTTTTTTTTGTGTTTCTGCATTTTCTAAATACCGTGTTGCTTCGATAGGTGAAATCCGTGAAACAATTTTCATTGGTTTACGCAGTGCCAAAGCAACGGTAAGAAATGATACGAAAATACACAGAAGCATAACAGGCAGGGAAAACAGAGGCACCTGCTGATTTTGAACTCCCATAGAGCCAGTTTGGGTTGATACAAGGTTTCCCTGTTCTACCAGCCAGTTAAAACCGCATTTTGCAATCAGAAAGCCAAAAAGCAATCCAACTGGTATTGAAAAAAATGTCAAAAAAATGCCCTCTCTGAAGATCAGTTGTTTCATCTGCTTTTTTGTCGCTCCCAGAGCCTTGATTTTTCCATACTCCTGTATCTTGTTGGCAATACCGACCTGAAAAATATTATAAATGACCACAACAGAGAAAAGTACAATTGCAAGAATCAAAACCCCGCATACCGCAATCGTTTCATAACTCGGCTGCAAGACCCATTGCAAATAGAGATCATTGACTATAACGTTTTTTTCTTCGATCCCACAAGCTGCTGCAATCTGCTTTATAACCGAATCAATATTATTCATAGATACATTTGCAGAATCATTTAAAGTAAAATAAATATTATACTGTCTGTCATTCTCTGCGACGTGCTCATCATAAAACTCCTGTGACCCGAAAGCAACATAAGATGCCTCGATGGTATACTCATCCCGATCATATAGGATTCCGCTGACAACAAATTCTTCCGGCTTATATTCTGACTGCATCCCTGCGCGGTAATCCAGTGTAACCGTATCTCCGACCTTTACATCATCATATCCCATTTCACTAAAAAATGCTCTTCCTGCGGCAATTTCCTGCGTTCCCCCCGGATACTTTCCTTCCTTTAACTCATATTCCTTATTATAGGGAAGCATTTTTCTTGCAGTCTCATCCATGCAGACAAAACCACCGTTTTCGTTGCCTTTTATGATACCTTCGGTGCACATAGTGCCTGTAGCATCTATTTCCGCACGGCGGTTTACTTCTTTTAACTGCGATCCGTCTGCTGCGACAAACAAACCATAATTGCTTCCATATGAGCCTGCCGCCTGACTTTTCTGTAAACGGATCATTCCATTTCCCACAGTACTGATAATCACAAGCAGCATCGTAGTCAGACATATGGACATCATAATCAGTATACTTCTTGTCTTGTTCTTTTTGTCATTGCTATATGCAATCCTGCTTATTGTCTTCATCTGAAATCCACCACCTGTCCGTCCTCAATCACCAGAATACGGTCAGCGACCTGTGCAATTTCGTCATCATGGGTAATCATTACAATTGTCTGTCCATATTTTTTTGCTGTCATCTTAAGCAGGGCGATTACCTCATCACTGGTCTTAGAATCAAGATTTCCTGTCGGCTCATCTGCAAATATAATTTCCGGACGATTCACCAGTGCTCTTGCAATTGCTACTCTCTGCTGCTGTCCTCCGGATAACTGATTTGGCAGATTATAAATCCGGTTTTCAATCCCCAGAGTTGCAATGATATCATTTACATACGCTTCATCCACTTTTCTTCCATCCAGCCCCAGTGGCAGTACAATATTTTCCCAGACATTAACAGATGAAACCAGATTAAATGCCTGAAAAACAAATCCGATTTTTCTTCTGCGGAAAACAGCAAGGGCATCTTCCTTCATCCTGTATAAATCTTTCCCGGCTAAAGTAACACTGCCTTTTGTAGGGGTGTCAAGCCCTCCAAGCATATGAAGTAATGTACTTTTACCGGAACCTGACTTTCCAACAATTGCGACAAATTCTCCCTGCTCAATCTGAATGTCCACCTGATTGACCGCTTTGACCTGATTCTCACCTGCGCCATAAAACTTACAAAGCTGCTTGGTTTCTAATATCACACTCATGTGTTGCCTCCTTTTTTAATTCTGTAAAGTGTACCTTTTCAGCACGCTTTCTTTGCCTGTTTATATATTTGGTCATTTTTCAACCTACATCCAAATTATATCAGGATAATCTTTCATTTCACTTTCAAAAAACGAGCAGAAGTCTTACAGAATTGTAAGATTTCTGCCCACTTAAAATTTAACCAACATATGGTAATTGAATCACAAACGTGCTTCCTTTTTTCTTTTTGCCGGAGGTTACCGTAATCGTACCTGCGTGTTTTTCGATAATTTCTCTCGATAGAAAAAGTCCGATTCCTGTACCACTCTTTTCCATGACCTCCCTGGAACTTCCTCTGTAAAATCGTTGAAAAATTTTGTGATACTCATTCTGCGGAATACCAATTCCCTGATCCTCAATTTCCATTCTTACAAGATCGTTTCTTTTTTGTAACCGGATAAATATTTTTGAACCATCCGGGCTGTACTTGATTGCATTATCTAAAACGTTGATCACAGCTTCACCAAGCCACCTTTTATCCTGCATAACCATGCATGTTTCCAGCTCTTTTTCATAGTCAAAAACGAATTCAATTTCTTTCTCATCCGCTTTTGGATAAGTACAGTTCACAGCAGATATGACAGTATCCATAAGCGGAAGTTTTTTCTTATTAATCTGAATCAGTCCAGTTTCCATCTTGGATATTTCAAGAAGCGACTGCAATAATGTCTCCAGTCCATCCAGAGCACTCCGACAACGGATACGAAACTCCTCCTGTTCTGTGGCACTTAAGTCATTCTGCATCAGCACACTAAAACATGTATCCAAAGCTGCAACCGGTGTCTTTAACTGGTGAGAGATATCAGAAACCATTTCTTTCGTGCTCTCTTTTTCTTCCCGTGCTTCTTCCTTTAGCAACTGAATATGATGTCCGATTGCTTCAAGCTGGTCATTCAATTTTTCCAGTTCTGCTGGATTTTCCGTTTTCAGTAAAGCATCAAATTTATTTTCACGGAATCTGATCAGAATTTCTTCCAACTGGTCTAAAATTTTCTGATGACACGCATCTTCTTTTTTCTTCCAATAAAGTAAAAAAGTCAAAAGAAGCACGCATATCACAGTGCTTACAGCACCGGTCACCATAACCTGATGCCGGAATTGCGAATAAAATGCATTCCCTTTATTCCCCCAGTATCCATATTGCTCCAATAATCGCCTTCCCTGTTCGTTAGTTTCAATATCCTTATCCTTAAGCAATTCCGAAACAGCATCCAGCCCGGAAAATTCTTCCTTTGCAGCAATCTCTGTCATAAGATTCATTTTATATTTATAATCTTCATAAAACACATACGTGGTAAAGCAATTTAATATTGCAAACAATAATATGACAGGTAATACCAAGGAGAGCACTACTGTAATCTTCTTGCGATATCTCTTTGTCACTGCCTTACCTCCTGATTCCATATATACCCAAGACCTCTGATATTCTTTATATAGACCG
>ENA-UAKS01000620-UAKS01000620.1-human-gut-metagenome-genome-assembly--contig:-NODE-620-length-13348-cov-10.138118_pt1 | contig 13348 bp, 10 predicted proteins | sample MGYA00243692_ERZ654452 | MGnify/ENA primary metagenome ERZ654452 (study PRJEB26926, sample SAMN06164442) | human gut metagenome | biome: ENVO:00009003; feature: ENVO:2100002; material: ENVO:00002003...
TACACCTAAGCCTTCGTCGGCAGCGTCAGATGTGTATAAGAGACAGACTTAAAACATACCTTGCTGTGTCTTTGTGGACACAAGTTTTGACAAGGATTAAACCTAATACCCTTGAAAACACTGCGGTGGTTCGCCCAGTGGCTGGAGGCGCAAGCCATCAAGGACGGCTCGTTTTCGCAATGTCCAAAGCATGAAACTAATAAATCCCGAAGAAAGGGAATCTTGAATACCATTCCTCGGGATAACAAAATGTAGTTCTGTATGTCATACGTTTTATATGTTATACTGCAAACATGTGAAACGTATGACATCAATGTATATATGCTTACACGCTTCTTTGCATGTATACTTCTTTTTTCCATAACTTTTCCTTTTGTTATGCAAAGATAATCATAATTTTGTAACTAGCAAAATTATTGAGGTTTTGAAAACGTTAATTTCAAAGATATATCGAAATCATGACTTGTTTTACTGAAAATGTGGGTAACTTTGCAGCACAGTTTGTGTGTCCTGAGACAGAATGAAGTCAGATATTGGCTATATTTGATAGATTTCTGTCGTACTTCTAAAGAGATGGTGGCAGACCCACTGCATTCGGCATGCAGGTGCTGATTGCAAACCACTTTGTGCTGCTCTGATGGAAACAGATGGGTAGTGAACGACAATTGAAAGCCTTCCGTAAGGTTGGTAAGTTATGTGTCAAGGAGATGAACGCAAGTGAACTATTGATGACGCATCGTTAGCAAAGTTAGCAAGTCACATCAGAACTAAGGTCTATTCTTCATCTTGGGATAATGGCAGAGGAAACCTGTTTACTGTCTGCTGGGTGTGCGGTGTAGAGATGGCATGAACTTGACATGGGCTCTTTGGAGGAACAGGAGAAATAGACATGGAATGCTAAGGGAAAATGCTGAGAGCCGTGACACGCAAGGCAGAAAGTACTGATGTCCATGTCTGTGGCGGACTACCTCGTAGTAGTGCTGAAGTTTCTGTAATGGGGATGGAGCGAAGGGGGTAGCGTGCTTAGCCAAATTTAAAGTCCAACTTAAGAAATTGAGGATGAAACAATGAACGAGGCAAAACCTTTTGTAATAGACAAGCGATTGGTGTGGGAAGCTTACCACAAGGTGAAGGAAAACAAGGGCAGTGCGGGTATCGATAAGGTTGACCAGAAGACATTTGACAAAGAAATGTCCAAGAACCTTTATAAGATATGGAATCGCATGAGTTCTGGATGCTACTTTCCCAAAGCGGTAAAGCTGGTAGAAATACCCAAATCCAATGGCGGTACTCGCCCTCTGGGCATACCGACGATTGAATATAGAATAGCGCAGCAGGTAGTAGTATCAGTACTGACTCCCATACTCGAACCTATCTTCAAGGAAGATTCCTACGGCTATCGTCCAGGCAAGGGAGCGCATCAAGCCATAGCCAAGGCTAAGGAGCGCTGTTATGTGACTCCCTGGGTGCTTGATATGGACATAAGTAAGTTCTTTGACACAATCAATCATGAATTGTTGATGAAGGCTATCCGCAAGCATACAGAGGAGAAATGGGTACTTCTATACATTGAGCGGTGGCTCAAGGTTCCCAATCAGACATCGAAAGGTGAAGTGATAGAGCGAACGATGGGAGTTCCCCAAGGTTCTGTGATAGGTCCGGTTTTGGCAAACTTGTTCCTTCATTACGTCTTTGACGAATGGATGTTGCGTAACTATCCAACGATTCCGTTTGAGCGTTATGCAGATGACACCATCTGCCACTGCGTATCGGAGAAGCAAGCCCGGTTCTTGAAAGCTATTCTAATGAAACGCTTTGAAGAATGTGGATTGAAACTGAATGAGGAGAAGACAAAGATAGTCTATTGTAAGGATAGCAATCGAAGAGGTGACTCGGAGCATACTTCCTTTGACTTTCTAGGCTTTACCTTCAGACCTAGAGGTGCAAGAAACAGAAAGACGGGTCAAAACTTTACTGCTTTTCTCCCTGCAATAAGCAATAAGTCGATGAAGAGGATTAAAGAAGCCGTAAGGGCTTGGAAACTGAATCGTAAGACTTTTGCTTGTCTGCTAGACATAAGCACTGAAGTTGATACGCAGATTAGTGGATGGATGAACTACTTTGTACCCTATCCACGTCTAGATTAATAAAGAATATAAACTAAGAAACAAAAGAGTTAAGTACGAAGAGCCGTGTGATGGGAGACTGTCAAGCACGGTTCCGAGAGAAGGGTGGGTGAAATTCCCTCCACTTACTCGACTGCTGCACTCGGCATCATATTGACGAGGATTTTTGAAATAACAAAGGAACATAAAATGATAGATACAAGACTGAAAGTTTTCAGAAGTGTGGCTACACTCCTGAGTTTCACTAAGGCTGCCAACGAACTGTTCATCAGTCAGCCTGCCATCAGCAAGCACATACAAGAGCTTGAAAAGGAATATGGGGTGCAACTGTTCGACAGAATCGGCAATCGCATCCAGCTCACCCGTGCCGGACAACTTATGCTTGACCATGCCTGCAAGATTATCGATGCCTATCAGAATCTCGATTTCGACATGAAGAAGCTCACAGAGAAATCAGGTGGCGAACTGCGCATCGGAGCCAGTACCACCATCTCACAATATGTTCTCCCCGAACTGATTGCTGAATTCAGGAAACTATACCCCGACATTCGTATTACCCTGCTCAGCGGAAATTCTCATGAGATAGAGGATGCGCTTGCTGCAGGAAGGATAGATCTGGGTATGGTGGAAGGCATCAAGCGGCAGCCCACCTTTAAATACACTCCTTTCATGAAAGATGAGCTGGTGGCGTTCGTACATTGTTCCAATCCCCTAGCCCAGCAAGATGAGATTTCTTTGAATCTTCTCAGGCAGACACCGATTGTACTGCGTGAATTAGGTTCCGGAACCTTGGATGTCATCCAAAAAGCCCTGCAGGAAAACGGCATTGCTCTTTCTGATCTGAACATTGAGATGAATCTGGGAACCACAGAGGGCATCAAGCATTTCGTGGAACATTCCTTAAGCATGGGTATCATCAGCATAAGAGCCATCTACAGGAGTATCTATGAACAAGTATTCAAGGTTCTGGAAATTGAGAATCTGAAGATGGAACGAGAATTTCTATTTGTTGAGAAGAGGGGCGAGACCGCTAAACTCCAGCAGACATTCAAGAGATTTATAACTAAAGATTATAACGTATAGTTATTATGTATATACAACATCTCATGATTTTTCGTACCTTTGCACCCGCTTTTCAAAAGCGAATAACCGACAAAAAAAGAAAAATATGAGATTATCAGAACAAAGGAGCAGTATGCTGCATGGCGTATTGCTCATCGCGCTCTTCGCATGCGCTGCTTTCTACATCGGTGGCATGGACTGTGTGAAAGCTCTTTCGTTTAGCCCCATGGTAGTGGGCATCATCATTGGTATGCTCTATGCCAATAGTTTACGTAACAACCTGCCTGACACCTGGGTACCGGGCATCAAGTTTTGCAGCAAGCGAATCCTCCGCACAGGCATCATCCTTTATGGTTTCAAGCTCACCTTCCAGGATGTGATGGCTGTGGGCTTCTCTGCCATCGTAATGGATGCCATCATCGTATGCGGCACCATCGGTTTGGGAATCCTGGTGGGAAGACTCCTGAAAATTGACCGCAGCATCGCACTGCTCACCGCTTGCGGAAGTGCCATCTGTGGAGCTGCTGCAGTATTGGGTATAGATGGGGCCATTCGTCCGAAGCCTTACAAGACGGCAGTAGCCGTAGCCACCGTAGTCATCTTTGGAACATTATCCATGTTCCTCTACCCTATTCTCTACAGGGCTGGCATCTTTGACCTATCACCAGATATGATGGGACTCTTTACGGGTTCCACCGTTCATGAAGTAGCCCATGTGGTAGGTGCAGCCAATGCCATGGGAGCCGAGGTGAGTAACAATGCCATCATTGTGAAGATGATAAGGGTGATGATGCTGGTACCGGTATTACTGGTGATTGCATGGACCGTTGCAAGGGATGTTGCCAAAAGAGATGATCTGGAAAATGCTGATACCAACAAGCCTAAAATCAGCATTCCATGGTTTGCCATTCTCTTCCTGGTAGTGATCGGATTCAATTCTCTTGATTTGCTTCCGGAAAGCATAGTGGATTGGATTAACCAACTGGACACCTTCCTCCTGACCATGTCCATGGCAGCATTGGGAGCCGAAACAAGCTTTGACAAATTCAAGAAAGCTGGCATTAAGCCTTTCCTCTTGGCTGCCATTCTTTATTGCTGGCTCATTGGAGGTGGATATTGTCTGGTGAAGTTTGCCATTCCTTACTTACAATAATAGTATCACATATATGATACTGTCAAAACTGAATATCCATGTGAAATATTGAACGATTCACATGGATATTTTTATTCGTTAACGTCTTTACTTTCTTCTTCTCCAAGGAATTTCAACCGTAGGCTCGTAAGCTTTCAAGCCTTCATCACCTGTAAAGCTTTCAACTTCATATCCTAAATCTGTATAATATTTTACCACCTCAACAATAGAAGCATCGCCTAAAGCTTGCCCTCCTATAACAGTGGCCTTCCACTTCTCTGCCAACTTTTTTAAGTTTTCAGGATTCCACAAACTGCTTTGTTCAGTAAATGCAGCCCATGGTGATTTCTCATCAGCAGAATCAATCATGATTTGAGCAAATTCCTCGCCTAATGACTTTCTGTCTCCGGAAGAATGAGCTATATGATTCCCAGTCTCAATGATTGTTGCAAGCGGCAGAATAAAGGTTGTTCCTTTCTTCTTTTCTTCCTCTATTTTCTCAGAGACCATCTCGTATGTAACCAAGGCTTTGCTTGGACCACAAGTTTCCTTGCCAGGTACTTTGAGCCAAACGCAAAGTACACTCGTATCAATCACCAATACCTTTTTCATTATATTTTATCATTAACCATCATTCTACCAATTGTTCCAGAAGCCATCAATTTAGCTAGATTCTCTTTTTCTTCCAAAAGATTGACATGGCTGTCACCATTCTCATCACGGGTAACATAGCTGACAAACGGAATCATCTTGTTACCTAACTCATCTAACAAAACTGGATTATGCGTCGTACAGAGCACATCAACCTGGCGCTGTCGTGACAAATCCTTCAACATATCAACCAACTCCTTAGCACGAGAAGGATGCAAGCCATTATCCACCTCTTCGATAAGCAATAAACTATGAGGTGCAACCGCCAAAAGAGCTACAACAATCGCTATAAAACGAAGCGCACCATCACTCATACCTCTTGCATCAACAGGTTGTTCGGGATTCCAATCCTCATAATAATAAAGCATGGCATCCGACTTAATCAGGTTAATCAGGCCAACAGGCTCAGATATCACCTTGTTAATATCACGCTCAGAAAGTGGTCGAACATAGCTAGACACCAGTGCTTCCACCTTCTTCTTTTCCTCAGGTGCCAATGCACATAAAACGCCAGCTACATTACTACCATCAGACTTCAACTCTTTTGAAATCTTGCAGTAATCACGCATCTTAGCAGGAACAGGATCAAAAATGATGATGCTACTATACTTGCCCAAATTGCGGTGAGTTAATAGACCGTGACCTGAATGTAGCAAAAAATATACTTGATGAAGGTTTAAGAAATATATCGGCAGGAACTGTCGATTACACCGATGGAGAGGGCGTAAGACTTGCTTGCAAGCATTCCTTGATGAAGTCGGAATCCTACAAGTCTTTAGCTTGTGGGTAGTTCAATTAATGTTAGCGGATAATAGTATCCGTTTTCAGCCTGTAAAAGTACAAAAATAAGATACTACGTCACAAATTACTCAATAATTTGCCACAAAAGTACAAATTTTCAGTGCATCCTATCTGCACAGTACTAAAAAAGCCACCAGTTTTACTGATGGCTCACCGATTTAAGAAATAAACTAATCAATTTACTATCCGTTGTATTCCAAACATTATGATTGTTCTAAATACTACAACTCCATCCTGTACCATATAAATGCCTGTTATGAACCAGGTACTGATGAAGCTATCAGAACTTCCTTGCCAGTTTCTCTGCCTCTACCGGCTTATTGGTAGTAATGAAATCAACATTCATTTCAATGAGCTTCTTGATGATAACATCATCATCAGAAGTCCATCCATTTACCTTCAATCCCAATTCATGAGCTTCTTTAATCCACTCAGGATGCTTGAAAAGTATCTTATAACTATAATCAATACCTTGATAACCAAGTTTCTTCACTTCAGCTGGTGTATAATTGCCATTAACATAATAAATAACAGCATTAGAATCCAACTGACGAACCAATGCACAAGCTGCAGAACTGAAAGAGATATACTCCACCTGTTTGGTCAAGCCCATACGATTCACCATCTCCACCGTTTTGCGAGTAAGACGATCTTCGTCGCACTGTAAAGGTTGTCTTTTGATTTCAAGAATCAGTTTTATTGCAGGATGATTCTTCAACTCATTTAAATATTGCTCTAAGGTTGATACTTCTTCTCCATTTTTTAGAAGTTGTATTTTCAAATCAGCATACTTTGAATCAGCAATGATCAAATCATTGATTTTCGGGTCATGGTTGACAATGATAACACTGTCAGCAGTGATATGCACATCACATTCAGAACCGTAAACCTTGGCATCTGCAGCCTTACGCAAAGAAGCTATCGAGTTTTGGGCCGAACCTTTCGTATCCCAATACCCACGATGTGCTATTATCTGAGTCTTAACTTTTGGATTTGAAATCAGAACAGTTTGCTCATATTTCTCTCCAAAATGATTGGTGAATACCACCGTAATACTCTTGGCATCAGAAGAAGGCAAGGCTCTAAACAGATGCCCGGTAGCAGTAAGACCTTCCTTATGTCCTTTGCTCGCAGCATAGGCTTCATCTACATCAACAAACTTCTCCATCTCACCCATGGCTTGTCCGTCCTGCAGCCATTCAACCTTGCAGCTTGGATCCCAATCCCAAACATTTACCACTACATATTGAGGCTGACTCAACATATTACCTTTACCATAAACACGCATCTGATAATCAATGCTATGACCTGTGGATTTATAATGCCATTTCAGCTGATTCCCATCCACATCCATCACCAGATAACCATTAGGCGCTCCACAGCGATTAACCTGACTCTTCCACCAGGCACCACAGGCGGCACCAATATTGTGTTCCAAAAGTTGAGCATCCATGACATTGTTCTGGAAATAATGAGTATGACCAGTCAAGACATGTACCTGATAATCCTTTAGGGCATCGGCCAACTCCTCTGCATTGCGAACATTGCCCTCACCCTCTGTGCTATTCCAAACAGCCGCATGCATATTGAGGAAGACCAAAGAGCCCTTCGGTACAAAACTCAAATCATGCTTCAGCCAGTCTAAATCAGCATCCGTAATAGCCTCTATATACTTCTTGTGACCCACGTAATTTATATTCTTCAACGTAACTACGTGTACTTTACCTATGTTGTAGGAATAATTGACAGGTCCGAAAAAACGGTGATAATATTGCTCTCCATATACAGGTGTACCAAGTGTCATATTATGCAAATCCTGATAACGCTTGTCGAAATCATGATTGCCTATACATTGGAAGGTAGTCATTTTGATGCCATCAAATGAGGCGGCATATTCACCATACAGGTTCATACTGTCAAAAACTAAATCTCCCAAGGTATTGGCCACTACCTCTCTCTCTCTCGGCTCAGGGTATCCACATAGCCCTTCAAATCGCGGATAGATTCCTGCTTCCAACGCTTCATGTCATGCTCATTCTTTACCTGAGGATCAGAGATGGCAATATAATAAAACTTATCAGATAACTTTTTCCTCTTCTCCAAAATGAAATCATGTCGGCTGTAATCTTTTACAAGTTCATCCACGCGAACGTAAAAGCCTTTAGCAAGGCTCTTCTGGCAGGGAAGCACATAGGATGAAGGAGTGGATATACTGACGAACTTGCAGACATTGGTATCAGTAGGCAATGTCCATTCTCCAAGAGAATTGGTTTGCACAAAACTTCGGCCATTGTTTACAACCACCCCGGCAATCCCCTTACCCTTGATGTCTTTTACCTTACCGGAAAAAACAAAAGAAGAAGCTTGTTGGGCAGCCATACCCAATGGCATGGCCCCAATAGACGCTAACAACAGAATTTTACTCAGATTTTTATTCATCACGCTAAAAACTAAACATTTATCAATTTAATATGGTCAAAGAAAGCCAAAGCCTCTTCTGCAGTATTGGCATCACCGGCAGCCTCCTCCAAGGCTGCAGTATCACTCTCCAGGCAGATGATGTTGGCACAATCCAGTACATGACTCATGATTCGAATTGCCTCCTCTTTGGTCATATGCTGCGACTTATAGCTCTTCTTTACATATTTGTTAACACGCTCCACGGCCTTGAAGACAGCCGGCTTTCTAAATTCTGTTCCTGAAGAACTCAACCCCACCTCTACCTCATAGGTGTGGGTATAGTTACAGAGGAAAGTATTCCATTTCTTGGTAATCTCACCACCTAAGAAATGCTCTTCATCAAAAGCTGGCTTGACATTGGGAATCTCCCCACCATATACTTCGAGCGTAAACTCTTTCTTGTCCTGTGCAGCCATGTGGGCAACAGTACCCATCAGAAGCGCTGCAATCAAAAATAGTCTTACTTTCATTTTTTCAATCCTTTCATTAAACATCTAATCAATTATAATTCTGGTCTCTTCTGCCAGATCAGTCGGGTATTGAAATCATCACCACCCATCGATTTCACAGCCTCCAAATAATGTTCACGATTCATACGTTGCAAGATAGCTGGGTATTTGAAACGATATGGCATATGCAATGAAGCATCTACACCAGGACCTTTCGGTACATCAGGATAACCGGTACGATTATACTCAAACCATTGCTGGAAATCAATGAAGAAGAGTGCATAGAACTTCTGTTCCATGATGCGGCGAAGCGTTCCATCATACGCTGCCTTCCCGTTATCAAAATACCCGTCAGGAACCTCAACTCCCCATTGCGTAATAGCTGCAGCAACAGCTTTTTCATAGAGCAGCTTGGCATCATCAGAGATAAGACCGCGTTGTGCCAACTCTGCCTTGATGAAGAGTACCTCTGCATAGGTGAGACACTGTATATCCTGTGGCGCTGTGGCCAGATTTGCCGCATTTGGAGAAGAAGCAGTAAATGTAGGCTCCACATCATAACCACTAGGCAAACCGATAAAGGAAGTAACCTCTTGACCGGTTTGAGGATCCTTATTGGTAGCCTGAGTTGCAAACACTTCCAGACGAGGATCCTTCCAATCCTGAAGACGATCGATGAAAAATGCAGAAAGTGACTTGTAGGCAGAAAGGTCTGATGGACGTGTCATTGGAGCTTCATCAGGAGCAATTCCTGAGATACGTACCTTAGCATTGTCATCATTCGATTCAAAAACCGGATAAGTAGTAGGATCTGCCAACATCTTCTTCAACTCTGCCTTGGCCAAATCACCCAATTCCTTGGAATCTATGACACGCAGCAAAGCGCGCAAACGCAAGGAGTTGGTAAACTTCTTCCATTTCAGGATGCCCTGCAAGTCAGAACCGCTGCTGCAATACATCTTGTCACCATTGGTATTGAACTGCAAACCTTTTTTGAGATTATATATGCTGTTCGCCACATCCAAGCTGTCGATGATAAACCTGTAGACATCAGTCTGAGACTCAAACTTTGGATAGTAGAGCTGTTCCTCACCACGGCATGATTCCTGTACAGGAATATCACCGAAGGCATCTGTCGTGTTCTCAAATATCCAGCATCTGAGGGTCAATGCAATTGCCTGATAGTTCGGATCTCCCACTTTCACGGCTTCGTCATAGATGGCCTTGGCATTGGTATTCTATTTGTAATAATTGGTCCAGACGCCATCACCTGCCGTATCACTGATGTTGAACCAGCCCACACCGCTGGTGGAGTTTGTTGTTACAAGGCACTGCATCAACTGGAAGGTCCAGCTATTGTATCGGGTCCAGGTGTAAGTGCCCATACCATAAATGAGAGGATCCAAAAAACTTCCAGCATTAGCAGTATTCATACGGGTTGGATCCACATTGGTATCGTCCATAGATTCGCATGCCGAGGTCATCAGCATGAAAGGAACGGTCATCAGCGTCATTATATTTCTAAAAATCTTTTTCATCGATTCTTTCTTTTTTTGTTCATTACATTTTATTCTTAACTAGAAATCAACTTTGAGATTAACACCCCAGGAACGACTGGTAGGAAGAGTACCCACCTCTACACCTGGTACAAATGTATTGCCATCAAGTGAGGTTGTCTCCGGGTCATACATTGGATAACTGGTAATGCAAAGCAGATTGCGCCCATATATACCCACTGAAGCATTGTTGATGAAAGTATTCTTCAACCAAGATTTTGGCAACTGATAATCCAGACGAACCTCGCGAAGCTTGAGATAAGTGGTACTGAAAGTATTGGTTTCCACATTACCAATGCGGTAATACTCCTTATAATATGACTCCAGGGTGACAAGTTTCTGATTCGGACTATAAGTACCATCTCCGTTATCAACCACACCCGGTGCTATGCAATACACACCAGCTACAGGAGTAATCTTCTGCTTTTCAAAGAGCTTCAGAACATCAGGGTCCGCAATATCCAGGTAGAGACTGGTTCCAGGCTTTCTACCATTCAAGGTCTCAGCCAGGTGACCCTGTTCGCACATCTTGTGATGTGACTGAGAATAGGTCATACCTCCAACCTTTCCATCCCATTGCATGGAGAATGACCAGTTCTTGAAGCGCAAAGAGGTATTGAACGCACCCTCCCAGTCTGGTAAGGCACATGCCACATATTCAATCTCAGAAGGACGAGCAGGCAAACCGGCAGAAGTGATAATCACCTCACCCTTAGCATTACGCTTGAGTTTGTAGCCCCAGATATCTCCCGTGGTTCCACCTTTAGTGCCGATGATACTTACATTGCCACTCACATAAGAACCGAGAATCTGACGCTCATCAGCAAATTCTGAAAGTGATTCTATCTTGTTCTTATTGGTTGACCAGGTAGCGGTCATATCCCACTGCCAATCTCTATTCCTGATAGGAGTACCACGGAGTACGATCTCCACACCTCTGTTGCTGACACATCCCGAATTGATGGTACCCTTGGTGTATCCAGTAGTAGGATCAAAGGGAGCATTGAGAATCTGATTCTTGGTGCGATTATAATAATAGGTCACATCCAATCCCAAACGGCTGCCAAATGCTTTGAAATCCAATCCTCCTTCCCAGTTGGTAGACATCTCGGGCTTGAAGTCGGCATTATAAAGTGTACCTGGCTTAACCAAAGAACCCGAGAAATCACTAGTTGTATAGTAAGGTGATGTCTTGTAAGGCTGAGTATCATTACCCACCTGTGCCCAAGAAGCGCGCACTTTCAGCAGATTCACCCACTTTGGCATTTTCATCATGCTATTCAACACACCACTCAGACTCACAGAAGGATAGAAGAAAGAACGATTCTTGCGCGGCAAGGTAGATGACCAGTCATTGCGCCCTGTTATATCCAGGAACAACATCTCCTGATAAGCCAGATTAGCCATGAAATAAAGCGAGTTCACACGCTTCTTGCGAATAGTGGTACCAACCAATGGATTTGAAACTCCATTGGCCAAACTATATACACCAGGCGTATTCAACCCGGTAACAGAAGCTGACAACAAATCATAATACGACTGCATCATGTTACCACCCGCTGAAGCATTCACGTTGAGTCCGTTCTCGAAACTGTTATGGTAAGATAAAAGTACATCAGAGTTAACCTCATAGTCAAAGATGTTCTGCTTCTTGAAGAAACCGGTAGGGAAAGCCTTGTCATCCCATGGTCTGTGCTGCTCCTGCTGCTGAGCCGTAGCCTGTAAACCAGAACGCAACTGCAAATCAAGGAAACGATTGATGGTAAAATTGGCAGAAATATTACCATTGAAACTATGCTTCTTTGCAGGGTTGGTTGCCTCGTAAAGCAAAACATACGGATTAGGCAGATAACTGGAGAATGGACGTATCTGCTTGATATTCTCCTTACCCTTGTACCACATTGGCTTAAACCAATCGAGGTTGAAGTTAGGATTCATGAATATCAGGAAATAGCTTAAGGAGTTAGAGTTATAGGTAAGCTGAGGAGTATTCTCCACATCTCTGTAAGTATAACTCATACGTGCATTGATCTTCACACGCTTGGAAATCTGTTGTGATCCGGCGAAAGCTGCAGTCAAGCGCTGATAGCCAGAGTTAGGCAAAATCCATTCACTCTTACTATGAGTCAAAGAGATACGCATATTGCCTGTACCGTTATTACCAGTCAAGGCCAGGGAGTTGGTCATCGTATGCCCCGTTTGGAACAATCCGGAGTGATTGTCTTTATAGGCTCTCCAAGGAGTGGCCACATCAGCACGACCTTCTTTCTCCGGGTCATATTGATAGAACATCTGGCCATCAAACTTCGCACCAAAAGCTGAGCTTGTACCACTGGTGCTAGCCAAACCATCATCACCTGCACCATAGGAGTAATAAGGTTGTCCAGCCCACTCTGTCCCCTTAGAACCGATGTTCTTGGCTACACCCTGTCCGAATTCATACTGATAATCAGGAAAGTGAGCAGCCTGTTCCCAGGAATTATTGAAATTATAACTGATACCTAATCCCTTCTTGGCTTTCTTACCAGACTTGGTGGTAACCATAATGACACCATTAGCAGCTCTTGAACCATAGAGAGCAGAGGCAGACGCTCCCTTCAATACCTGAATGCTCTCAATGTCATCCGGATTTAAATCAGAGAATCCATTACCAAAGTCAATCGAACCTTCGGAGTTGCCACCGGCACCATAAGAGCCACCAGGATTATTCATAGGGCTGGAAAGTGGCACACCATCCACAACGATAAGTGCGCCATTTCCGTCCATATTCATGGAAACGTTGCCACGAAGATTAATCTGGGTTGATGACAGGGGACCACCGGCTGAAATGACATTCAAACCTGCCACCTGTCCCTGCAAAGCTTGAGACCAGTTGGCAGGCATCGTTGCCGTAATTTCAGAACCAGATACGGTTTGGGTAGCATATCCGAGACTTTTTTCCTCACGCTTGATTCCCAAAGCGGTAACCACTACATTATTCAGTTCTATAGGATCGTCGCTGAACTTCGACTTCTGTATTTTTTTACCATTTACAGAACTTTTCTTTTCAATCTAATTTCCGCAACACTATAATTTAATATTTTTTATAAGCACCTGAGCAACAAAAAGTTG
>ENA-UAKS01000625-UAKS01000625.1-human-gut-metagenome-genome-assembly--contig:-NODE-625-length-13240-cov-6.024573_pt1 | contig 13240 bp, 11 predicted proteins | sample MGYA00243692_ERZ654452 | MGnify/ENA primary metagenome ERZ654452 (study PRJEB26926, sample SAMN06164442) | human gut metagenome | biome: ENVO:00009003; feature: ENVO:2100002; material: ENVO:00002003...
AGCGTCAGATGTGTATAAGAGACAGGCGTAAAGGTATATAAGAAAAGACCGCCGAAAGGCGGTCTTTTTGCGGCCTTTTTCCGGCGGCGGCTTGACAAGTCAGACGGCGGCGGGTAAAATGTAGAGTCGGCACACACCCTATATACTAACAAAGGAATGGTATGAAGCTATGGCTAAGGATCAGAGAAATGTGGAAGCGATCACTCCCATGGAGGAGGATTTCGCCAAGTGGTATACGGACATCTGCCTGAAGGCGGAGCTGGTGGACTACGCCAGCGTCAAGGGCTTCCTGATCCTGCGACCTTATGGCTACGCCATTTGGGAGAATATCCAGAAGTACATGGACGCGGAGTTCAAAAAGACCGGCCACGTCAATGTGGCCATGCCCGTTCTGATCCCCGAGAGCCTGCTGAAAAAGGAGGGCGAGCTGGTGGAGGGCTTCGCCCCCGAGGTGGCCTGGGTCACCCACGGCGGCAGCGAGCCGCTGGAGGAGCGTCTGGCCTTCCGTCCCACGTCGGAGACCATGTTCTGCGACCACTGGTCCCACGTGCTCCACAGCTACCGCGAGCTGCCCATGCTGTATAACCAGTGGTGCAGTGTTATCCGCTGGGAAAAGACCACCCGCCCCTTCCTGCGCTCCCGCGAGTTCTGGTGGCAGGAGGGCCACACCATCCACGAGACCGCCGCCGAGGCCGAGGCCGAGACGGAGCAGCAGCTCAACTGCTACGCCGATGTGTGCAGGAACGCGCTGGCCATGCCCGTGGTGAAGGGCCGCAAGACCGACAAGGAGAAGTTCGCCGGCGCCGAGGCCACCTACACCATCGAGTGCATGATGAAGGACCACAAGGCCCTCCAGTCCGGCACCAGCCACTTCTTCGGCGATAAGTTCTCCCGCGCCTATGACGTGACCTTCACCGGCCGCGACAACACCTTGCAGTACCCGTTCCAGACAAGCTGGGGCGCGTCCACCCGCCTGATCGGCGCCATCATCATGACCCACAGCGACAACCACGGCCTGGTGCTGCCCCCGGTGATCGCTCCCACCCAGGTGGTGGTGATCCCCATCGCCCAGCACAAGGAGGGCGTGCTGGAGGCCGCCGCGTCCCTGCGCGACCGGCTGACTGCCGCCGGTATCCGCGTCAGCATGGACGACAGCGACCAGTCCGCCGGCTGGAAATTCGCCCAGTACGAGATGAAGGGCGTGCCCTTGCGCGTAGAGATCGGCCCCAAGGACATGGAGAAGGGCCAGTGCTGCATCGCCCGCCGCGATACCGGCGAAAAGACCTTTGTACCCCTGACGGAGCTGGAGAGCGCCGTGCAGAAGCTGCTGCAGGATGTCCACGACAACCTGTACGCCATGGCAGCCAAGAATCTGGAGGACAATACCTTCGACATGACCTCCTGGGAGGAGGTCAAGGAGATGGCCCAGGGCAAGGGCGGCTTCGCCCGTACCAAGTGGTGCGGCAGCCTGGAGTGCGAGCTGGCCATGAAGGAGAAGGCCGGCGTGTCCAGCCGCTGCATGCCGCTGAAGCAGTCCGGTACCACCGGCAAATGCGTGGTGTGCGGCAAGGAATGCACCACCGACATCTACTGGGGCGTGGCGTATTAAAAGAAGAATAAAAAGAGAGGTGACGCGGAGCGTCACCTCTCTTTTTATTCGAATGTAAGCGCCGTGTGGTCGCAGATCTCCTGTATCTTCGCCTGCAGGCGTTTCAGATCCTCGAAGGTCTCCGGCTTTTTCCGGGGATCGCGCAGCAGCGCGGCGGGGTGATACAGCGCCATCATCTGAATGCCGTTCTTCTCGAAGAACTGCCCGTGCTCCTGGGTGATTTTGAAGTCCTCCTTGATGATCTCCATGGCGCTGATGCGGCCCAGGCACACAATGATCTTGGGCTTCATCAATGCCAGCTGCCGCGCAAGATACCCGTGGCAGGCGTCCTTCTCCGTGTTCAGCGGGTCGCGGTTCTGGGGCGGGCGGCATTTGACGGAGTTGGTGATGTAGATGCGGCTGCGGTCCAGTCCGATCATGGCCAGCATGTCGTCCAGCAGCTTACCGGCCCGCCCTACAAAGGGCTCGCCCTGTGCGTCCTCGTTGGCCCCGGGCGCCTCGCCGATAAACAGCACCTCCGCGTTCTCGGAGCCTACGCCAAACACCACGTTGGTCCGCGTGGCCGCCAGCGTGCAGGCCTGACAGCGGAGACATTCCTCTTTCAGCGCTTCCCATTCCGTCATCTGTCGTTCCTCCCTGTATCGTTCCCGCCGCCGCCGCGCACACTAAGGCATATCCGCAGGGGAGGGGGTATCTCATGTTCTTCTATACGTTCTGGTTGTTTCTGCTGTACAGCTTCGGGGGCTATCTGCTGGAGAAGCTGTACGCCTGGGCGCGGCGGTCATCCCACCGCGTCCGCAAGTGCTTTCTGCTGCTACCGCTGTGTCCGGTGTACGGCCTGGCTTTGCTGGCGGTGCTGGCTCTGCCGCCGGATATGACCGGCAGCTTCTGGCGTCTGGCTCTGTACGGCGGCCTGACGGCCACGGCGGTAGAGTACGCCGTTCACTTTCTCTATGAGCGGCTGCTGGGCGTGCTGTTCTGGGATTACAGCAGTACCAAGATGGACCTGAACCGGCGGGTCTGTATGCCGTTTGCCCTGCTGTGGGGGCTGCTGGCGGCACTGACGGTGCGGTACGTCCACCCGTGGATCGCGCTGGCGGCATCGGTGATGCCTGCACCTGTCACCTACGGCGCGCTGCTGCTGTTCATTGCGGACGGCTTCCTGTCGGCGCGGGTGCTGCGGCGCGGCGGGAACGTGGACCTGATGTCCCTGCCCCGCCTGATCCGCGCACTGTCACATTAGAGCTTGGCGGTGAGCCACAGGCCGATGTCGCGGAAGATCTCCCGCTGCCAGCCTTTTTCGTTGAGGATCTCGTGACGCAGACCGGGATACAGCTTCAGCGTGCAGTCCTGCATACCGGCGCGGAGGAACTCCTGATACGTCCGACGGACACCGGCGCCGTTGGCGCCCACGGGGTCCTTGTCGCCGGCGATGAACAGCACCGGCGTCTGGGCATCCATCCGCCGCAGATTGCTGAGCCGCTGGTTGAACCGGATGCCCAGCAGCATCTGGCGGAACAGCCCCACCGTGGCGTCCGCGCCGCACAGGGGATCGGCCATGTAGGCGTCCACGTTGTCGGTGTCAGCGGACAGCCAGTCGCAGCTGGTGCGGTTGGGGGCGAACTGCTTGTTGTACGCGCCGAAGGCCAGCTGCGTCACCAGGTCGCTGGTGCCGCTCTCGCCCACTACGGCGGCTGTGGCTCTGGCCACCGCCAGCCCGCCGGCAACGACGGCCTTGGGCTGCCAGCCGGTGCCCATGATGATGGCGGCCTTCACCGTGCCGGGGTAGCGGATGAGGTAGGTGCGGGTCAGGAACGAGCCCATGCTGTGACCCATAATGCACAGGGGCACGTCGGGATACCACAGCCGGATGCGCTGGTGCAGCACGTAGATGTCGTCCACCACGGTGTGCCACGTGTTGCCCTCCCCAAAGTAGACGGGGGTGCCGCCCTCCGGAAGGGAGCGGCCGTGACCCAGATGGTCGTGGCCCACCACGGCGATGCCCAGCTCGTTGAGATAGCGGGCGAAGGCGTCGTAGCGGGCGATGTGCTCCGCCACACCGTGACAGATCTGCAGCACGGCGCGGACGCTGCGGCCCTCCGGCTCCCAGCGCATGCCGTGGAGCTGCGTTTTCCCATCGGTGGACAGGAAAGTGAATCCGGTGATATTCGTCATGGAAATCCCGCTCCCTTCGTGGTATAATCCATAAATAAGCTGATGTGGTCATAGTGTACCACAGAAAAATGAAAAAGAAAAGAGGAGAAGCCATGTCCGATCACATCCTGGCGCTGGATCAGGGGACCACCAGCTCCCGGGCCATCGTTTTCGACCGGCAGGGCCGCATTGCGGCCATGTCGCAGCACGCCTTTTCCCAACACTATCCCCAGGACGGCTGGGTAGAGCACGACCCCATGGAGATCTGGGAGACGGAGCGTCTGGCCGCGGCAGAGGCTATCGCGGGCTTTCCGGAGGGCAGCATCGCCGGTATCGGCGTTACCAACCAGCGGGAGACCACCATCCTCTGGGACAAGACCACGGGCCAGCCGGTATACAACGCCATCGTCTGGCAGTGCCGCCGGACGGCGGAGCTGTGCGAGGACCTGAAGCGGCAGGGGCTGGACGAGCGCATCCAGTCCGCCACGGGCCTGCTGATCGACGCCTATTTCTCCGGCAGCAAGATCCGCTGGATACTGGACAACGTCCCGGGCGTCCGCCAGCGGGCGGAGCGGGGGGAGGTGCTGTTCGGCACGGTGGAGACTTGGCTCATCTGGCAGCTCACCGGCCAGCACGTTACAGATTACTCCAACGCCAGCCGCACCATGCTCTTTGACATCCACCGCCTGTGCTGGGACGAGGAGCTTTGCGGCATATTGGGCGTGCCCATGGCCATGCTGCCCCAGCCGGTGCCCAACTGCATGATATACGGCACGGTGCGCCCCGGTATCGAGGGGTTGGAGAAGCTGGCGGGAGTGCCGGTTTGCGGCGCCGCCGGCGATCAGCAGGCCGCTCTGTTCGGCCAGACCTGCTTCGCTCCCGGCGAAGCCAAAAATACATACGGCACCGGCTGCTTTACCCTGATGAACGTGGGTGATTCGCCGGTGCGCAGCCGCGCGGGCCTTGTGACCTCTGTGGCGTGGCAGGTGGGCGGCAAGACCACCTACGCTCTGGAGGGCAGCGTCTTTAACGGAGGCAGCACCATCCAGTGGCTGCGGGACGAGCTGCGCATCATCAGCTCCGCGCCGGAGATCAACAGGCTGGCGGCCTCGGTGCCGGACAGCGGCGGCGTGGTGGTGGTACCGGCCTTCACGGGGCTGGGCGCGCCCTATTGGGACATGTACGCCCGCGGCGCGGTGCTGGGCATCACCCGCGGTACCGATCGGGGCCATCTGGCCCGTGCCGTGCTGGAGTGCATCGCCTATCAGGTCACGGACCTGATGCTGGCCATGCGGCAGGACGCCGGCTGCGACATCACCATGCTGCGGGCCGACGGCGGCGCCAGCGTGTCTGACATCCTGCTGCAGATGCAGGCGGATCTGCTGCGCATCCCCGTGGACCGGCCGGAGATGGTGGAGACTACGGCCTTCGGCGCGGCGGCACTGGCGGGCCTGAGCTGCGGCCTCTGGCGGGACATGGAGGAGCTGAGGACCCTGCGCCGCAGCCAGCGGGTGTTCCTGCCCCAGGGTACTCAGGCCGACTGCGACCGCAACTACCGCCTGTGGAAGCGGGCGGTATCCCGCGCGGCGGACTGGATCGAGCATTGAGCGAGGCAGTGAGATGAACAGTGTGTAAATTTCGCGATTGTTTGCTTGCAACGGCGGACAAAACGCGCTATACTATGCACCAAGAAGATCATAAATTGAAAGGAGACCGATCACATGAGCATTTTGGATAATCTGAACAACCTGGGCAAGAAGGCGCAGGAGTATGCCGGCGTTGCCGTGGATAAGGCCAAGGATCTGGCGGAGGTCGCCGCCGACAAGGCGAAGAACGCTACCGATACCGCCAAGCTGAATATGGCCATCCTCACCGAGCAGCGTGAGCTGGAGAAGAATTACCGCGCCATCGGCGAGTGGTTCATCTCCGAGTACACCGGCGAGATCCCCGACGCCGTGAAGGATGTGGTGGCCGCCGTCAACGCCTCCAAGGCCCGCATCGCCGAGATGGAGGCCGAGAAGGCTTCCAAGTCTGCCGCTCCTGCGGCCGAGCAGACGGCGGAGAAAGAGGACACTGTCAGCGTGAAGGTTTGCCCCGTGTGCGGCGCGGCCAGCGAGGACAAGTTCTGCCCCCACTGCGGCGCTCCCATGGGCGAGTAAGAGGCGTAAAATACAAAAAACAGCCCTGTCCGATGGAAGTGACCCCCAAAAAGTTGGACAAATATTCCTAATAGAAATTGTTCAAGCAGCTGAAAGGGCTTGCTGTCTGTGTAATGCAGGCGGCAAGCCCTTTGACTTTACCGTGCTCCTGCGGCTGTTGCAGTGATCCGGATAGTCAACGAGTTCCTGCTTGAAATGTTCCATGGAGCGGGGATCCTGCAAATACAGAGGTTCACTGCTGAGGGCAGCGGTTTGCCCTTGGGAGTTGCTATTTGCCTGAAAGTGTGGTATAAGTAATATCCGCAGGCGCGTTCGGCCCACGCCGGACGGCGGCGTACATCAAAATTTTACAGGAGGCTCACATCATGAAGAAGATCATCGCTACCAATAATGCTCCGGCTGCCATCGGCCCCTATTCTCAGGCTATCGACTGCGGCAGCTTTCTGGTCACCTCCGGCCAGGTGCCCTTTGACCCCGCTACCGGCGAGTTTGTGCCCGGCGGCATCACCGAGCAGACCCGTCAGGTGCTGACCAACGTGAAGGCCATTCTGGAGGCCGCCGGTCTCACCATGGACAATGTGGTCAAGACCACTGTGTTCCTGCAGAATATGAGCGACTTTGCCGCCATGAACGCGGTGTATGCCGAGTTTTTCACCGAGGGCCAGTATCCCGCCCGCTCCGCGGTGGAGGTAGGCGCTCTGCCCCGCGGCGCACTGGTGGAGATCGAGACCATCTGCGTCAAGTAAGTACACATAACAGGGAGGAATACTCGAGTGGGAGATACCAAGTACTTATCCATCGAAAGCATCTCAAAGGAAAACACCGGCGGCAAGGTCACGCTGACTGCCTCCCTATGCAGCTCGGCGGGCATCCGTGCAGACCTCTGGTACAGCTTTGACCGCGAGTTTGACGATGCCGTCTGCGATGACCGCTGCGACGCCGTCGTTACCACGCTTCTGCTGGCCGCCATGAAATTCGGATACGAGGAGCTTCGCTGCTGTTATCCCATTTCCAGAAAGCTGTATTACAACCTGACCTATCATGTGATCCCGCAGCTATACCACGGCGGCAACTCCCTGTCCCGCATCCGTATCGCTGCCCCACTGACGGACACGGTCTTTCACGGAGATATAGTAGCCGCCGGTATGTCCAGAGGCGTCGACTCCTTCGCTACCATGTATGAGTACGGCCCTGATTTTGAACTGGCGGACTACCGCATCAATGCGTTTACCTATTTTCAGGCAGGCGCCCACCACGGTTGGGATGCCATTGTGGGCCGCGGGGCCGAGTCCAAGCAGGAGCTCTATGTCCACCAGATGGAACGTACCCGGGAGTTCTGCCGGAAGTACGGCTATCCGCTGATCGTGGTGGATTCCAACATTGACGATATCCTTCAGGACCGGCGGCTGTTCAGGGAGTGGTCCTTTGACCGGACGCACACGTTCCGCAATCTGGCTATCGCCATGCTGCTGCAAAAGCGCATCTCCCGTTACTACTATTCCTCCGCCTATTTGCTGGGTGACTTCAGGCTGTCCCTCAACTGCGACATGGCCCACTATGAGAAATGGCTCATCCCGCTGCTTGACACGGGGAGCATTGAATTCTACCAGTCCAATCAGGACTGGACCCGTATGGATAAGGTGGAAAAGATCAGCAGCTTTGCGCCGTGCTATGACTACCTGCAGGTCTGCCTTACGCAGTCGGACAACTGTGGCCTCTGCACAAAGTGCAAGCGGACGTTGATGGAACTGGATGCGCTGGGCGACAGGGTGCTGGACCGCTTCGGCAATTCCTTTGACATACAGCGCTATCGCCGGGAAAACCGTGCCAAATGGTTTGGCAGCATTATGACCGACAAGGAAAAATCGAATGGCGAGGCTCCCTTTTTTGACGAGATTTTTGCCTGCGCCGCCGCGCATCATCCCGAACTGCTGCGCGGTTTGTCCCCCGAAAAGCGGCATGGCGTCCGCACCGCCCGCCTGCTATACGACGGCGTCAACGTCCGTCCCCTGCCCAGCACGCGGTCTACCATTCTGTTTGCCGCCAAAAAGGACGATACCTTTGCCTATCTCGGTGAATATCCCAACTGGGTCTGCATCCGGACAGCAGATAGAAAGACAGCGTTTGTATTCAAGAAGTACGTAAGTCTGCAATGACCGCAGCACACCGGCGAAAGCCGGAGCAGCCTGCGGCAGGCAGATATAAGTCCCGTGCGGCGGAGGCCGCGAAGAAAGCTATGCTATAACGAGAAAGAAGGTTTTTCAATATGAAAAAGATCACCGCGTTCCTGCTGGCGCTGGTCATGGCCCTGAGCCTGGCCGCCTGCGGCAGCAAGGATGACAGCAAGCAGCTGGTGGGCACCTGGCAGTGCGCTCTGGATCTCACCGAGAAGATGGATGAGGAGATGGCCGCCAATCTGGGCACTGAGTACACCTCCGAGGTCCCCGTGTCCCTGTACCTGACCACCGTGTTCAATGAGGACGGCACCTTCAGCATGTCTCCCGATCTGGACGCCACCACCGAGTCTCTGAACGCCTACATTCAGGCGCTGAAGCCCGCTCTGGTGGAGCTGCTGTACAAGGAAGCCGAGGACCGCGGCATGACCCGCGACGAGTTCGACAGCGCTCTGGCCGACAGCGGCCTCACCGTGGAATCTCAGGTGGACAGCGTTCTGGCGCTCTTTGATGTCAGCACCCTGCTCAGCGACGTAGAGTCCGAGCTGGATTCCGGCAAGTACAAGCTGGAGGACGGCCGCCTGTATCTGGCGGAGACCGACGGCAGCTTCACCCAGGCCGATTCCATTGGCTGTACCGTCAGCGGCAGTACCATGCAGTGGACCGACGATCAGGGCGCTCTGGCCGATCTGGAGACGGAGCTGGGCGTATCCCCCGATCTGTCCTGGACAAAGCAGTAAGCCTGTATACACAAAAAGAGACAATATATCGATTGATGCTTACTTTCCTGATCTGACCCCGATGGCTCGGCGGCGATTGCTGGAAGCTCAAGAGTTCTCCTGCGCAGAGAATGGGGACTACGATCCGGATATCGTCCCGCTCTTTCTCTGAAGGACGCAGCAGAAGCCCGCCGCACAAGGACTGTGACAGAGGACTGCCGCGTGATAATATCAGCCTCACCAAGCACGGCTTGAAAATTCCTGTAGATGCTGCGGATTACGCTGGGTTTGTGCTGCGAATGAGTATTTGTGAGCAGAAAATGTAAGCGTGAGCTAACTGGTTGAGCGTCTCAAAGGAGAGGGCGTCATCTCACACCCCCTGCGCCGCAATAGACAAAGAATAAGAAAAGCCCTCTGAAATCAACGATTTCAGAGGGCTTTTGGCCCGAGTAGTGCGACTCGAACGCACGGCCTCTTGATCCCAAACTTATGTCTGAACCTTCAGGCAGGCCTGTTAAGCCCTCTTTGGTGCTTTCCAGCACTCCTGCGGTTCCTCTTTGGAACTCTTTTGCCCTGTTCGTTTCAGGCGCCGCTTTCGGCTTTTGGGATTTGTGTGGGATTGAATTCTGTATATTAAAAGTGCTTCCGACCGGGTTTACCTCCAACAGCGGGTGTTTTTGCCGCAGCGAGTAGCTCAGAAACTGCGTCGCATAAACAATGAAATAAGCCCTGGCGTGACATTACCCACCCTCTCGACAAGCGAAAAGTGTGTTGTGACTGCTAAAACTCACTCATAAAATGTGTGAATAAAGAAAAAACTCGCTCATTTTTTGCGATTTCGATTGAATTCTCCATCGGGTATCGCTATAATAATAGCGAAGGAGGCGAGTGAAATGCTCTACTTGAAACGAAAAATCGATGCTTTCCTGGCCGAATGGAAAGCCAATCCTGACAGAAAGCCGTTAATCGTCAAGGGGCCTCGACAGGTAGGCAAAACCGAGTCGATCAAGCGGTTTGGAGATATGAATTACCAGAGCGTGATCACCATCAACTTTGTGGAAGAACCGAAATATAAAATGATTACGGCGGATGGATATAAGGCAGATGATATTATTAAGAATATCTCCAGAATGGACCCGTCCAAACGGTTTATTGAAGGCGAAACACTGATATTTTTTGATGAACTGCAAGAGTTCCCGGAGATTGCCACAGCACTGAAATTCTTCAAAATCGATGGCAGATTCGATGTGATCTGCAGCGGCTCCATGCTGGGCATCAATTATCGGAAAATTGAGAGCAACAGTGTAGGCTATAAGACTGATTATGAAATGTTCTCTCTGGACTTCGAGGAATTCCTGTGGGCCAAGGGCTATGACGAGAGCTTCGTCGAAGATATGCTGGAGCATATGCGAAATCTCACGCCCTTCAACGAGGTACAGATGTCGGTATGCAGCTCACTCTTCCTTGACTACTGCATCTTGGGCGGAATGCCCGCTGTTGTTCGTGAGTTCATTGCAAAAGGTACCTTTGAGGGGTCACTTGAAGTACAGAGACAGCTTATCGCTGACTACAAAGAGGACATTCGCAAATATGCTGAAGGCATAGATCAGACCAGAATTGTGAATGTATTTAACCATATTCCTGCGCAGCTTGCCAAGGACAATAAAAAGTTCCAAATCTCTAAAGTTGCCTCCGGCGCTCGTTTCCGCGACTATAGAGGATGCGTTGAATGGCTGGACGATGCGGGAATGGTCAATGTCTGCTACTGCCTGAATTTCCCGGAGTTGCCGCTTCAGGGCAACTATGACGATACGAAGTATAAAATCTACTTTGCCGACAGCGGCTTGCTTGTGGCTATGCTGGATGAAGAAGCCCAGGAGGATTTGCGGACCAACAAAAACCTCGGAGTCTATAAGGGAGCGCTTTACGAAAATGTTGTTGGCGAAGCGCTGGTCAAAGCGGGATACAAACTCTATTACTATAAACGGGATGATTCTTCCCTGGAACAGGACTTCTTCGTCAGAACGGCAAGTGCCCTGATCCCTGTTGAGGTGAAGGCCAAAAATGGAACTGCCAAGTCCATGAGAACCCTGATCAGCAGCGAGAAGTATGCTGATATTCATTGCGGTATTAAGTTCACCGGCGGGAACATCGGATATAGTGATGATATCTATACCTTCCCTTATTTCTGCGCGTTCCTTCTGAAACGCTACTTGGCCGGAGCCAATATCTGATGCCGAACCGGATTCTTGTCATCAGTTTCATTTTTAGCTTGGATATTTTCTATCTCTGCCAAGGTCATGTTGACAAGAGAGGTTTTGCCACATCCCCACTTTCCAAATAACCCAACTGTGAAAGTGTCTTTGCTATCCAAGTGTACGAGAGTGTGAGCCAGGAGTTTAGCAAAGCCTTTCCGGTTGAGTTTATCTTCATTGTTGGAGCTAATGGGTTTATCTGAATAGAACATACAATCAGCCTCCGATGTATGAAAGAGAAAAATAAAAGCCGCGTGGGAGTACACCCACACGGCTGCCTTGGTGGCGCAAAGGCTCACCGTAGAATCATTATAGGGGATAATGCTGGAAAATTCAAGTTTCCGTCGTATTTGGGGTGAAAAAACTTGAGCTATGCCAATTAGGGATGGGTTAGGGATTTTGCGGTTTTCACAGTTTTTCTGCACCGCAGTTATTGCCGCCATTTTGCCTCTCTGACCACAGTTAAAATGAGGTCAAGCGCACTTCAAAAATTGAACTTATAACGCAGAAAAACCGCCTAAAGAGGCGGTTTTTCTGGGAAAGGTGGTCCGAGTGACAGGATTCGAACCTGCGGCATCCTGCTCCCAAAGCAGGCGCGCTACCAACTGCGCTACACCCGGTTATTAAGTTTATTTATCCGGCTGGTCGTATTCACCCAAATCAAGCGCGATACCAACTTCGCTACACCCGGATATTCAATTTCCGCCATTATACCACGGCGAGGGCAAAAATCAAAGATTTTTCTGTCTGTGGTCATTCATGTGGTCAAAGCCGTTTTTATACCGCTTTCGACAATCGAAGAAAATCCAGCAAACGCAGGTGTCACAAGGCTTTGCGGGGTTTCGCCTTGCCATGTCCCGGATACCGCCACGGCACACCCAAACCACCCGCGCTACCAACTGCGCCACACCCGGTTATATTTATATTTTAGTTTGCTTCCTGCTTATTAGCTTTCCGCTGTCCGTCCGCGGCGCTTCCCTCAGAAACATAGTCGCATAATACAGGGGTCCCAAAAAGGCTTGCCTTTTTGGGGAGAGGACAAGGCGCGCAATGAATGAGTTTTCGCCAAAGGCGGAAACGAATGATATGGAGCTGCCGAGGACGATGGTGCACTCGCTCCGCTCCTTGTTTCTTCACCTCGGAGCAATGCCTTCTTCCGCCTCCGGCGGCGGCATTCCTCCTCGCCCAACTGCGCCTGAATCACTTGTGATATTTTACCTTTTTTATCTTCGTTTGTCAACCTCGGCAAGCAGTTTCACACGGCAAGCGCAAGCTGATATTTTTCCGTAACCTGACAAGCGGGCGGTGAATACTCTGTAATATGACTTTTCGGGAGGTGTATTATGGGTAACATCAGCTATTTTCTCGGGTGCAGCTCGCCCGAGGGGTTTCACTCATTTTTCGGCGAGCTTTGTCCGACTCATTCGGGCGGGTATACATATATAATAAAGGGCGGTCCGGGCACGGGCAAATCAAGCCTGATGAAACGGATAAACTCCGCCCTGATAGACGCGGAGATAGAGACGGAGCTGATATACTGCTCATCCGACCCCGCTTCGCTCGACGGCGTATACGCGCCCGCGCTCAACTGCTGGATAGCGGACGGCACTTCTCCGCACACGCTCGAGCCGAAATATCCGGGCGCCGCGCAGGAGACAGTTGACCTTGGCAGGTTCTGGAATAAAGATATTCTGCGTTCGCGCGCGGATGAGGTCATCGCGCTGACCGACGAAAACGCCGCGTGCCACCGCAGATGCAGGCGCTTTCTCGAAGCCTCCGCTCTGTTGCGCGAGGATATACTGCGCCTGACGCTCGGCTGCACGGACACGGCAAAAATCAAACGCGCGGCTTCGCGCATCGCGTCGCGCGAGTTCGGCAGGCCGACCGGGCGCATCGGCGAAGAGAGTCACAGAATGATATCCGCCGTCACTCCGGACGGGATAACTTTCTTCGGTGAGACCGTAAGACAGCTCTGCGAGCGCATATATATCATCGAGGACGACAACATCGCGAGCTCCGCAGCCCTGCTGTCACTGCTTCGCGGATACGCCCTCTCCGGCGGTCATGACATAATCACGAGCCCGTCTCCCCTTTCACCGGACGGCGAGCCCGAGCATCTGCTCATCCCCTGTCTCTTATACACATCTGACGCTGCCGACGAAGGCTTAGG
>ENA-UAKS01000632-UAKS01000632.1-human-gut-metagenome-genome-assembly--contig:-NODE-632-length-13094-cov-5.378250_pt1 | contig 13094 bp, 8 predicted proteins | sample MGYA00243692_ERZ654452 | MGnify/ENA primary metagenome ERZ654452 (study PRJEB26926, sample SAMN06164442) | human gut metagenome | biome: ENVO:00009003; feature: ENVO:2100002; material: ENVO:00002003...
CGGCTTTGCGATACCATTTGCACCTTGACCTCTGATACGATAAAGAGCATTACAGATCGTAGTTGGATAATCAATTGTTTTAATTAGGCTTTAGTATTATATTGTGTCAGTAAGTTTCATATGCCTTCCTATGTAGCGGTATCGGGTATGGTGCAATTCTAACATCTACAGGGGCCGGTCTTGACCCGGCAGGGAATGAACGGCATGAAAACACTGCTGAAGCGCACGGCGCAGCCGCAGGAAATGGTGAACATGCTTATATTCCTCGCGTCCGACAATGCTTCGTTTGCCACAGGCGCCAGCTTTCTGGTCGACGGAGGGCGGATGCTGACATGGGATAGAACATGGGATTGACACACAATGATGAAAACAGGCCGCACTGTCCGACTTGAGGACGGTGCGGCCTGTTTGTATAAACGGACGCGAGGTATATTCGCAGTCTGTCTGCTGTCTTGGACCCGGATGGATATCCATTGTGCCTTGCACCGCAGCACTGAAAACGCTGCGGACAGCAGCAGACCGCAATGAATGCAGCCAGAGGGTGCGTGCTCCGGGACAGGCCGGTCATTCTGTGGACGGACGGCGCTTTTCAGAGCAGCGCACACAGCTCGTCCAGAACGCCCAGATCCCACGCAAGGCGCGAAAGCACATACTTGTCCCGGATGTCCTTGGTGGCGCGGAAGCTCAGGCGCATCGTCTCCGTGTCCACGCCGATCACGGAGGCATCCTGCGGCATACCAAGACGCGAAAGCAGCTGCGAGAGCACTTCGGCGGAGGGCAGCTCCTCGCCCAGAATGCGCAGAATTTCCGGCCAGCACGCCTGGATGCGGGCAAAACGCGCCGGATGCGTGTCCTTGCGGTATTTGCCTTCCCTTTTCTCCAGTGCGATCATGGTTTCGCCGCTTCTGCCGAGGAATGCGCGCAGTTGTGCCGCCCAAGCCTCGTAGTCGAAGGCTTCGACATATGTGCGGGCCTTTTCCGCATCCGGCGTCATGGTCCGGAGCCTTTCATACAGGCACACTGCCGCAAGCGTTCCGATGGCGCACTGGATGCCGTGCAGCTCTGCGGGCGTGCCGAATTCCAGCGCGCGCATATCCCACACATGCGAGAAATAGTGCTCCACGCCGGAGGCCGGGCGTGAAACGCCCGCGTAGGCCATGGCCACGCCGCCGATGATCAGTCCGTCGAACACGGCCTGCACCGCCGCTTCATCGCGGCGCAGAAGCCCGTCCGCATTTTTCACGCACGCATCCAGCGCGCTGCGTACCAGCGCCGCCACGCGCTCACAGTAATACTCGCCTGTGATCAGGTGTGCGATGCGCCATTCGGCAAGGCTGATATATTTTGCAAGCATATCGCCGAGTCCTGCTTGCAGCATATGCATCGGTGCGTTTTTGAGAATGTCCGTGTCGCCGACGATCGCGTCCGGGCAGCGGCTGTTGAGTGAGACCTTCAGCCCATCCATCGCCATGGACGATGTGGCGCTTGCATAGCCGTCCATCGACGGCGCAGTCCCGACAATGATATAGTGCCGGCCGCTCACACGGCTGAGAATTTTTCCGATGTCGTTGATGACGCCCGAGCCGACGCCGAGGATCAGATCGCAGCTGTCGTCAAAGTGCATGACCGCCGCGCCGACGGCATGCTCGTCCGGCTCGAGGCGCTCGTCCGGGAAAACATAGGACGCATAGCCGAAGCCTGCCTGCGTCAGGATCTCGCATACACGCCCGCCCGCGGCGGCGAAGGTATTCCGATCTGCCAGAAGGAAAGGCTTTTTCGCGTCGTAACGCGCCAGCAGCTCCGAAAGCCGCGCAAGCGCGCCCGGCCCGCTGACGAGCATATCCAGCGCGGAGGTGTGGTTTTTGCCGCACGGGCACGGCTGGTCAAATCCCTTGAGAATTTCTGTAATGCTTTGCATCTGGTGAATACTCCCTTTTGAGTCGTTATGATCTTGCGGCGAATCCTGCATGAAAAGCTCGCGCAATCGACAAAGTGCCGGCGGCCGCCGGTAAGCTCCGCTGTACGGCCCGACGGCAGGCGCAGGTGCGCCGCAGCGCCGTCCGGGATCTCAGATCCGCGGCAGACAAGGCTGCCTTCGAAGTGCTTGCACCAAAGTGCTTTTGCCCATCGGAAGCTTTCGCTTACGCCTTCTGCTCCTGCGCGGCCATCTGCGCAAGCAGAATTTCCTCCGCATACCCGCAGGCACGCTCGACGGAGCCGGCCTCGAAGGGATCCGACAGGTTCGCATAACGCAGCGTTTCCAGATAGCTGCGGCTGCCGCCGACCTTGCAGAGGTTAAGATAGTCCTGCCATGCCGCCGCCTTGTCCTCGGCATACTTCTTCTTGAACTCCATCGCGCCCATGGTCGTGAGCGTATAATTGATGTAGTAGAAGGGGTAGAGGTAGATGTGCAGCTTGTGATACCAGTAGCCGCCGCGCTCCATGAACGCATCATTGTCGTACTTGCGCCACGGCATATATTTTTGCTCCAGCAGGTGCCACTGGTATGTCCGCTCCTTCGGCGTCAGCTCGGGATGCGCGTAGCAGATGTGCTGGAATTCGTCTACGGCTACGCCGAAGGGCACGAAGGTCAGCGCCTCCTGCAAATGCGCGAAGCGGAACTTATCCGCCTGATCGCCGAAGAACCACTCGGCATAGGGATACGCGAACTGCTCCATGGACATGGAGTGGATCTCCGCGATGTCGGTGGACTCGCTGTAATAGTCCGAAATGGGCTGGCTGCGCATGGCCATATAGCCGGCAAAGGCGTGGCCCAGCTCGTGCGTCAGCACCTGCATATCAAAGATCGTGTGGTTGAAGCAGGAGAACACGAACGGAGCCTTCAGGCTGGGCAGGCTCGTCATATAGCCCGTGGAGGCCTTGCCCGGCTTGTTCTGCAGATCCATCAGCTCATGATCGATCATGAAGTCGATGAATTCACCGGTCTCCGGGCTGATCTCGTGGTACATCTTCTGTGCGGTCTTGACCATGAATTCGTCGTCGCCCGCAGGCTCGGCGTTGCCGTCCGGGAAGACCATCTTCTCGTCGTAGCACATGACGTGCTCGAGGCCGAGGCGCCTGGCCTGCGCGTCGTAGAGCTTCTGGCACAGCGGGACAAGGAAGGTGCGCACCTGCTCACGGAAGGAGGCGACCTCCTTTTCGCCGTAATCTGTGCGGCCCTGCTCGAGATAGCCGACGGGGATGTAGTTCTCATAGCCGAGATTTTTGCCCATCTGGTTGCGGATGCGGATCAGCTCGTCCCAGATCTCCTCGAGACGCGGCTCGTTGTCCTCGTAGAACTTGGAATATGCTTTGACGGCGGCGGCACGCATCGCGCGGTCAGGATGCTCAAAATATTTCTGAACGCCGTAGAGATTCAGCGCCTTTCCGTCAAACGGGATCTCCGCCGTGGCCATGATCTTCTGGTATTCGTTGGTCAGGCGGCTTTCCTGCTGACGCAGCGGGATGTTGGCCTCACAGAACAGCTTTTTCTGCAAGTCCATGGAGACAAAATACTGCTTGCCGAACTCCTGCTCGATGTCCGGGCGGAAGGGACTGGACGCGATGGCCTCGCTGAGCGCGACCTCGTCGCCGCTGAGTGTGGGCAGCGTGTCTTGCAGATATGCGATCTCCGCCTCATAAAACTCGTCGCGCGTGTCGAGCGTATGCCGGATGTGCGCGATAGAATACTGTGTGGACAGCTCGCAGCTCTCACGGTCGATCTCCAGCATCAGCGTGCGCAGCGCGGTGTAGCTCTCCGCGTGCGCAACGGCGTCCTTCCATTGGGCAAGCTGTGCGCGGTGCGCTTCCAGATCGGGGCGTTTGTATTCCAGCGTTGAAAATCTGTAATTTTCCATAGCGTTCTGATCTCTCCTTGCATGATCGTATTGGATGATTTTATGATAGCCGTGCGGACTGCGGCTGTCAATAGACTTCTCCAAAACGCCGTGCCAGCGGGAAAAAGAACAAATTGAAATTGACAATTCCCCAAACGTCCAGTATGCTAAAAACGGCAGCCTTGATAGGGTAAACTCCCTGGGACTTCGTGTCCGCCTGGCTGCCTCCTTTTATCCAGTCTGCGCCCCTTGGCGGCGAAAACAATGCTCCCTCCTGAAACGGCAGCTCCTCACTGCCGCTCCCGGAAGGAGCATGTCCATTTTATAAGCGGAGAGGCTCAGAAAAGCGTGATCTGGCTGGTTTCCGGCATATTGCCGAAGGCGCCCGCCGTCTTCAGCTCCTCGATATGCGTTTTGGAGACCTTCGGACAGGCGGAGGAGAATTCCTCGATCGAAAGGAAGCTCTTGCCCTCGCGGCCCTCCATAATGTCCCATGCGGCAGTCTCGCCAAGGCCGGAGATGGCCACGAACGGCGGCAGAAGCTTTCCATCCTCAATCAGGAATTTGGTCGCGTGCGATTTGTAGAGGTCGATGGGCGCGAACGAGAAGCCGCGAAGATAGAACTCATAGCAAAGCTCCAGCGTGGTAAACAGATCGTCGTCCTTTGCCGTCGCGTCCTCCTTGGCCTTGATGGCGGTCAGATTTTCCTTGACGGTCTCGATGCCGTGGCACATCATGCCCGCGTCAAAGCCGTCCTTCTGGCTCCGGCGGTAGAAATACGCGGCATAGAAGGCCAGCGGCTCATGCACCTTGAACCACGCGATGCGGAAGGCCATCATGACGTAAGCCGTCGCGTGCGCCTTCGGGAAGAGGTATTTGATCTTTTTGCACGAGCCGATGTACCAGTCCGGAACGCCCGCGGCGATCATTTCCTCCTCCGCGCCCTCCGGCAGGCCGCGGCCCTTTCGGACGGCCTCCATGATCTTGAACGAACGTTTTTCCGGCATACCGCATTTGATGAGATAGAGCATGATGTCGTCGCGGCACCCGATGGCGTCGTTGACGCTGGCGGTCTTGGACAGGATCAGGTCGCGCGCATTTCCGAGCCAGACGTCCGTGCCGTGTGAGAAGCCGGACAGACGGATGAGCGTATCGAACTTGGTCGGCTGTGTCTCCTGAAGCATTCCGCGCGTGAAGCTCGTGCCGAATTCCGGGATGCCGCAGGAGCCGACCGGGCCGAGAACGGGATCGTCCTCAAAACCCAGCACCTTGCTGGAGGTGAAGATGGACATGGTCTCCTTGTCGTCGAGCGGGATCTTCTGCGCATCCACGCCGGTAAGATCCTCCAGCATACGGATCATCGTCGGGTCATCGTGACCCAGCATGTCCAGCTTCAGAAGGTTTTCTTCCATTGAGTGATATTCAAAATGCGTCGTGATCCATTCGGAGTCCTTGTCGTCCGCCGGATGCTGCACGGGGCAGAAGTCCCAGATCTCATTTTCCTGCGGAATGACGACCAGACCGCCCGGATGCTGGCCAGTGGTGCGCTTGATGCCGACGCAGCCTGCCGCCAGCCGGTTTTCCTCCGCCTTGCTGACGGTCATGTTGCGCTCGGAGAGGTATTTCTTTGCGTAGCCGTAGGCGGTTTTTTCTGCGACCGTGCCGATGGTGCCTGCACGGAAAACATGCGCTTTTCCGAACATTTCGACGCAATAGGCATGCGCGCGCGCCTGATATTCGCCCGAAAAGTTCAGGTCAATATCCGGAACCTTGTCGCCGCCGAAGCCCAGGAACGTCTCGAACGGGATGTTGAATCCGTCCTTGTCCAGCTTTTCACCGCACTGCGGACAGAACGCGTCGGGAAGGTCCGCGCCGCATGGGCAGTCATCCGGAACATCGAAGGTCGTATAGTGGCACTTCGGGCAGCGGTAATGCGGCGGGAAGGAGTTGACCTCTGTGATGCCGGACATGAATGCGACGATCGACGAGCCGACCGAGCCACGCGAGCCGACCAGATAGCCATGCTCCAACGAGTTCTGGACGAGCTTCTGCGCGGACATGTAAATGACGTCGTAGTGACAGGAAATGATGTCGTGCATCTCGGTATCGACGCGCTTCTGCACCAGCTCCGGCGGATTTTCGCCGTAGAGGCGGTGCATTTTGCCATAGACCAGCGCCTCCAGATCCTCCACCGAGTTTTCGATCTTCGGCGCAAACAGGTTGTGCGGCACGGGCCGCACCTGATCGCACCAATCGACGATCATGTTGGGATTTTTGACGACGATCTCATATGCCTTTTCCTCGCCGAGATAGGAGAACTCCGTGAGCATTTCGTCGGTGGTCTTGAAGTAGAGCGGAAGCGAACGGTCCGCGTCCGGCATCTGCTTGGTCGCCAGAAGAATGTGGCGGTAAATTTCATCCTCCGGATTCAGGAAATGCACGTCGCCGGTGGCGACGACGGGCTTTCCAAGCTCCTCGCCCAGCTCGACGATGGTGCGGTTGAAGCTGCGCAGCTCCTCTTCACTTTCCGCCAGACCCTTTTCCAGCATGAAGAAGTTGTTGCAGAGCGGCTGCACCTCGAGGAAATCATAGAACGAGGCGATGCGTTTCAGCTCCGCGTGGCTCTTGTGCGCAATGACCGCCTGAAACAGCTCGCCTGCCTCGCAGGCGGAGCCGATGAGCAGACCTTCGCGCCAGCGGAGCATTTCCGACTTCGGCATGATGGGGTAGCGCTTGAAATATTTCAGATTGCCGTAGGAAATGAGACGGTAGAGATTGCGCAGACCGATGGAGTTTTTCGCAAAAACAATGATGTGACGCGCGCGCCGATCCATGATCTTGCCGCCGCTGCGCAGCTCGACCATCGCGGGATTGATCGCCTGAATGGTGCGGACGTTTTTTTCCTCCAGCATCGTATAGAACCGCGCGAGCAGGTAGCCGCAGGTGATGGCGTCGTCGGATGCACGGTGATGGTTGAAGTCCGGCAGACTCAGGAAGTCCGCCACGATGTTGAGCTTGTATTTTCCAAGGTCGGGCAGAAGATTCTGCGCCAGAATGAGCGTGTCGAGCGACGTGGGCTGGAACGGGATATGCAGCCGCTCACAGGCCGCCGTCACAAAGCCAATGTCAAAGTCGGCGTTGTGCGCGCAGAGCGGACGTCCGCCCACGAATTCCAGAAACTTCGGCAGAATTTCGTCGATCGGCGGCGCGCCGACGAGCATTTCGTCGGTAATACCGGTCAGGTCGATGATCTTCGGCGTGAGCTTCCGCCCGGGTGCGACGAACGTCTGGAAGGTATCGAGCACCTCGCCGCGCTTCATGACGACGGCGCCAATCTCGATGATGACGTCGTGCTGAGCGGAAAGGCCGGTCGTTTCCAGATCGAATGCGACGTATTCCGCGTCGAAATCCGCGTCGAGATCGCCGTGAACGACGATGCGGTCGTCCACGTCGTTGACATAATATCCCTCACAGCCATAAAGGATCTTGATGTTTTCATCCGTGCCTGCGACCTTGGCCTTTCCGGCGGCCTTCATGGCGTCCGGGAAGGACTGCGCGCAGCCGTGATCGGTGATGGCAATGGCCTTGTGGCCCCACGCTGCCGCCTGCTTGACGGCGGCGGCGGTGTCGGTCAGGGCATCCATGGAGGACATGGTGGTGTGCAGGTGCAGCTCGACGCGCTTTTCCGGCGCAGTGTCCTCGCGCTTGGGCGCTTTGAGCTTCTGGATGGAATTCGGCTGCATGACCATCTCGTTGTCGTAGCGGTCAAAGGTCATTTTGCCCTGAATGCGCACCCACATGCCGACCTGTACATTTTCCAGAATGGGCTTTGCCTTGTCGGCCTCCATGAACTGGTTGACGCGGACGGAGCCAGTGTAGTCGGTCACGTCGAAGCAGATGACCCATGCGTTGCGTTTTTTCAGCTCGCGGTGCTGCACGGCAAAGACCTTGCCCTCGACCACGACGCGGAACATGTCCAGATTGAGATCGCGGATGGGAACCTTTTCGCCGTGGAAGGGCTTGCCGTAGAAGAGGTCGCCGGGCTGCTGCGGGGCCTGCTGCTGCGGGCGGGAGCCGCCGCTCTTCTGAGCGGGTGAGGCAGCGTCCGCGACCGCAGGCATACTTTTCATGGCTTCCCGGCGGATGCGCTCGGTCTCCTCAAAGAGCGCCTTTCCCTCCAGATTGCTGTGCGCCTCGACGGAGATGGTCTTATGTACGCCGAAGCGCTCGAACAGGAAGCGTTCTGCCATCGGAACGTGGGGCAGAAGCTCATTTTTGCCGTTTGCGCGCAGATGGATGGTCAGCGTGTCGCCCTCCAGCGCGTAGCCCGCGCCCGCAAGGATCGCAGCCGACGGAGAGTAGGCCTTGACAAAGACGCGGTAGAGGTCGCGGTAGTCAAAGCTTGCCAGCGCCTCGGGCGGATACTGGACGGAAAGCTCCAGCCGCCGGAGGCCGTAGCGCGCCTCCAGCTCGGAGGCCATCTGGCTGAGCAGGGCCTCGGTGATGTAAACGCCGGAGGATAGGCGCAGCGAGATCGTGCGCGCCTCGCGGTCAATTCCCGCGTGCTCGACGGCAAGCGTCTCTACCTCGGCGCGGATCGCCTCGGGCGGCTCATATCCAAGAAACAGGTCTAGAAAGTGTACCTGAGACATTGTGTGCTCCTTTTGCCGCCCGGAAGGGCGGGAACGTGTGTATAAAAGACCGCCGGGGCGGTCATTTCTGCGTCGGAATGGCGCGGGATGCCTCCGGTGGCCCATTCTTTTCTGTCTTGCCAGAAAAAAGTATGCCGCCGGAGGCCACTCCCCATGTGGGAAAGAAAGCTGGTCGAAAGGCTCTTACGGAAGCATCCCGTTAAAAGACATTTTTACATTGCCTCGACATAGCGCAGCAGCGCCGGAAGCAGCTCGTCATAGGGCAGGCGCTCCTTCTGCTCTCCCTTGACGAAAAGCACGCCGCAGTCCTCGCCGCCGGCAATGCCGATATCGGCCTCCCGCGCTTCGCCGGGGCCGTTGACGATGCAGCCCATGACCGCGACGGTGATGGGCTTCTCGCAGCCGCGAAGCGCCTCCTCCACGCGGCCTGCAAGGCCGATGAGGTCGATGCGCGTCCGGCCGCAGGTCGGGCAGGCAACGATATTGACGCCGTCGCGGCGGATACCGGCGGCTTTCAGAATCGCCTTGGCGGCATAGACCTCGCGCACGGGGTCCGCCGTCAGCGACACGCGGATCGTATCGCCGATGCCCATGCACAGCAGTCCGCCGATGCCCATTGCGGATTTGATCGTGCCCATGTATTCGGTGCCGGTCTCGGTCACGCCGAGGTGCAGCGGATAGTCCGACTGCGCATGGAAGAGCGAATACGCCTTCATCATGAGCGGTACGGAGCTGGACTTCATCGACACGCAGATGTCGTAAAAGCCGTATTTTTCAAGCAGCTCGATGTGCGAAAACGCGCTTTCGACCAGCGCCTCCGGCGTCGGATGGCCGTATTTTTCGAGCAGCCGTTTATCGAGGCTCCCGCCGTTGACGCCGATGCGGATGGGGATCTTCTTTTCCTTGCAGACGTCCACGACCGCGCGGACGCGCTCCTCGCCGCCGATGTTGCCGGGGTTGATGCGGATCTTGGCTGCGCCGCCCTCCGCTGCCGCAATGGCAAGGCGGTAGTCAAAGTGGATATCGGCGACCAGCGGCAGGGGAGAGGCGGAAGCAATTTCAGCAAAGCCCCTTGCCGCGTCCATGTCCGGCACGGCAAGCCGTGCGATCTGGCAGCCTGCGTCGGCAAGCTCCCGCAGCTGGCGCAGAGAGCTGTCTACGTCGGTCGTTTTTGTATTGAGCATCGATTGGATGGAAACGGGCGCGCCGCCGCCGATGGGGACGCCGCCCACGAGAATTTGTTTTGTCATGCTGCGCTCCTACTGGAACAGTCTCCAGATATCGTTGAACATCACGAAGGCCATCAGCGCCAGCAGCAGCACCATGCCTGCCGCGTGGACATAGCCCTCGTATTTTGCGGGGATTTTCTTCTTTGTGATGGCGGTAAAGACCGTATTCACCAGCAGCAGGAACACCCGCCCGCCGTCCAGCGCGGGCAGCGGCAGCATGTTCATGACCGCCAGATTGATGGCGATGAACGCGCCGAGATAGGCAACGTTCAGAAGGCCGTCCGCGACCGTCGCGGCGCTTTCACCGGTCTGCACGATGGTGGAGACGATGCCGACCGGGCCGTTCATCTCCTTGACGGAGACCATGCCTGAGATCAGGTCGCCGAGGCCCATCCAGACGATGCGCGAGAAGTCCAGCGCCGTGTTCCATGTGTTTTTCAGGACGGTGCCGACGGTTTTTTCTTCGGCAGTGAAGTAGAAGCCGTACTTGGTCTGCTTGACGCCGTCGATGGTGTATTCGACCGGCACCATTTTGAAGTCCTTCAGCTCGACGAGCTTTCCGTCGCGCCGGACGGTCAGGTCGAACACGCCCGTCTCGTTGCGGCCAAGCAGCATTGCGACATCGGAATAGATAAATACGCGCCGGCCGTCGATCTTGTAGAATTCGTCGCCCTGATGAAGCCCTTCCTCCGACTGATACGGGCAGTCCTCAAAGAAGCTGTCGATGCGCGCGGTCGAGGAGGGGGCGGCACAGGAATAGACGATGACCAGCACCAGAAGGCCGGTCAGGAAGTTCATGAACGAGCCTGCGGCCAGAATGATGAGCCGCCGCCACCAGGACTTGCTGGTGAAGGCGCGGGGATTGTCGGAATCGCCGTCCTCGCCCTCCATGGCGCAGAAGCCGCCGATGGGGATGCAGCGCAGGGAATAGAGCGTTTCGCCGCGCTGCTTTTTGAGAAGCGCGGGGCCCATGCAGATGGAAAATTCGTTGACCTGCACGTCCAGAGCCTTGGCCGTCAGGAAATGGCCCAGCTCGTGAATGAAGATCAGAAAGCCGAAGATCAGAATTGCGATCAGAATATACATAGCATCACCTAAACCTTGCAAAAACAATGTCTCTTGCCTGCCGGTCGGCGTCCAGCGCCGCCTCCAGCGTCATATTCGCACACTGCGGCACGGCGTCCAGCGCCGCTTCGACCGCGTCGGCGATTTCCGGGAAGCCCAGCTTCTCCTGCAAAAACAGGCCGACGGCGGCTTCATTCGCGCCGTTGAGGACGGCGCAGGCCGTTCCGCCCTGCTTTGCTGCCTGTCTTGCGAGACGGAAGCAGCGGAAGGCCTCCTCATCCGGCGCGGCGAAGGTCAGCGGCGGGCAGGAGAGCAGATCGAGCGGCGGAGCGGGATTTTCCTCCCGCTTCGGATACGTCAGCGCAAGCCCGATGGGGATGCGCATATCCGGCGTTCCGAGCTGCGCCATCACGGCTCCGTCGCGGAACTCCACGAGAGAGTGGACGATGGACTGGCGGTGGATGACCGCCGTCACCTGCTCGAGCGGCAGACCGTAGAGCCGCATCGCCTCGATCACCTCGAGGCCTTTGTTCATCAGCGTCGCGCAGTCCACGGTGATCTTCGGACCCATTTTCCAGTTCGGGTGCCGGAGCGCGTCCACGCGCGTCACCTTCTGAAGCTCCGCCGCCGTTTTGCCGTAGAACGGCCCGCCGGAGCACGTCAGGATCAGCCGCCGCACCTCGCTCCGGTCGCGGCAGCCCATCAGGCACTGGAAAATGGCCGAATGCTCCGAATCGACGGGGATGATCTCCGCGCCGCGGCGCTGCGCCTCGCGCATGACCAGCTCGCCCGCACAGACGAGCGTCTCCTTGTTCGCCAGCGCGATGCGCTTGCCGCGTTCGATGGCGGCCAGCGTCGGCCGCAGGCCGATCATGCCGGAGACCGCCGTCACGACGGTATCGGCGGAGTCGAGCAAGGCTGCGGCCAGCAGCCCCTCCATTCCGCCTGCTACCTTGATATTCATATCCGAAAGACGGCGCTTTAATTCCTCCGCAGCCGCTTCGTCAAACAAAACGGCCAGCTCCGGACGGAATTTGCGGCACTGCGCCTCCAGCAGCTCCACGTTCCGCGAGGCTGCCAGCGCCGCGACGGGGATTTGCAGCTTTTCCGCCACGTCGAGCGTCTGGCGGCCGATGGAGCCGGTCGAGCCGAGAATGGAGATCCGTTTCGTCACAGCGCGGCCTCCATGCAGAGTACTGCCGCGTAGACGACCGGCGCGATGAACAGGATCGAGTCGAACCGGTCAAGCACGCCGCCGTGGGTCAGAAAGATGTGGCTGTAGTCCTTGATCCCGGCCTCGCGCTTGATGAGGCTGGTCGAGAGGTCGCCGAGCTGGCCGAAGAGGTTGGCAAGCACGCCGGTCAGCACGAAATACCAGATGGGAAGCTCCATGGACCACGCCCATTTGCAGACGAGGCAGAGAAGCATCATGCCGAGCGCGCTGCCGACCGGGCCTGCGAGGAAGCCTGCCCACGTCTTGTTGGGGCTGACGCGCGGGGCGAATTTCTTATGTCCGAAGGCCATGCCGCCGAGCATGGAGAAGCTGTCGCCGATGAAGGCGACGACAAACGGCATCAGCACGAACGACGGGCCGATGTTCCGAAGCAGCGCGATGAAGCTGTACATGGCCGGAAAAAGGAACGCTGCGACGATGCAGATGGCCACGGACGCGAACGGCATGGCCTTTTCCGTCCCGTGCGTATGGACGGCGGTGAAAAAGAGCGCCATCACATACAAAAACGCGAGTGCGGCGTAGAGGTACGGCCGGTAGTCCGGCGCGGAGTATGCCGCAAGCCACGGCTTCCGCGCGCAGAACAGCACGGTCAGCACTGCCGCGAGGATGGTCAGAACGTAGACTGCGGGGGGGACGTTTTTTCCGGCGGTGTGCAGCAGCTCGTAGGCCGCCGCGCCTGCGATGGCCGCGACGAGGATCGTCGCCGCGATGGGCGGCAGAAACACCAGCACCACGATCAGCAGCGGAACGCCGACCGCCGCCACTAGAAGTCTCTGTTTCATTTCTTTACGCCTCCAAACCGGCGGTCGCGCTTCCGATAGGCTGCGATCGCCTTATCAAGCTCTTTTTCGTCAAAGTCCGGCCAGAGCACATTGGTAAAATAATACTCTGAATAGGCCGACTGCCAGAGCAGAAAATTCGAGATGCGCTCTTCGCCGGAGGGGCGGATAATCAGTTCCGGATCTGGAATGCCGTCGGTGTAGAGATAGTGCGCGAAATCCGCCTCCGTCAGCTCCTCCGGCTTTTTGAGACCCTGAACGCAGTCGGCGGCAAAGCGCCGCGCGGCGTGGATGATCTC
>ENA-UAKS01000642-UAKS01000642.1-human-gut-metagenome-genome-assembly--contig:-NODE-642-length-12943-cov-9.097377_pt1 | contig 12943 bp, 7 predicted proteins | sample MGYA00243692_ERZ654452 | MGnify/ENA primary metagenome ERZ654452 (study PRJEB26926, sample SAMN06164442) | human gut metagenome | biome: ENVO:00009003; feature: ENVO:2100002; material: ENVO:00002003...
TAAGAGACAGATAATATAGTATTTTCGTAAAAAAGGAAATGTTTTGCAAAGTATGGAAAATTATGAAAGAGAAGGAAATGAAAAGGAGAGATTTTTATGACAAAAAACAAAAGAGTAACGAAAAGGATTGGTTGTTGTTTGCTGGCAGGGGTTGTTGCTGCATCGACAGTTATGCCGTTTAGCCCTAGTATGGAGGCAAATGCTTTTAGTACGATTACAGTAGATAGGGGGAATATAGTAGTTTCAAGACCATATTTTTTAGGATTGCAAGATTTGTATGAATGGTGTAGTTTTATTGATAAGAAAATAAATAAGACGCCAGATTCTGTTTATAATCATGCTGTTTATGATGCAACTTTATTGTATAGTAATACGTTGATTGCAACTGACAAAAATGGAAATGACTGGTATGGAGATTGCGTAATTTTTACTTTTGGTGGCCCTCATAATATTTATGGAAATTCAGGTGCAATGCCTGTTTTTGTAAATGTAAGGTGCGAGAAGAATTCTACAGGAGTGACTGAGGGAACAATGCCAAAAGGTGCGGATGTGGAATACAAAGGAAAGACCATATTTGCACCAGCAGTAGAAATTGGTACCAATGCCTTGGGAACAACATCCATTAAAACCCTTTATGTGCCGGAAACTTATAAGCTTATTGCTGATGCGGCTTTTAAAGAAAGAAACACATTAGAAAAAGTTACGTTTTTAAATGAAGATGGAACAACTGAAAATTATGGTTCTAATTTGAAGGCAATTGGTGATGAGGCTTTTGCTGGCTGTTCTAGTTTAAAAGATGCTATTGTGCCGATACAACTACTTGAGATTGAAGACAGTCAATTAAATAGTAATTATTATATAAATGAGTATAGACCTATGGGAAAGGGTGTATTCAAAGATTGTAAAGCTTTAAAAAATATTACGATTAATGCTGAGGACAAAAATGTAGTAATACCAGCATCCTTATTTGCTGACTGTGATAATATTAGCAGTATTAATATTAAGGCAAAAAATGCAATCATTTGCGACAGTGCTTTTGCAGGTGCAGGGGCAAATAACTTAAAAGATTTTACGTTGGATTGTGATGCAAAGATTGGAAGTTATGCTTTTAGTAATAATGGGGCACTAGAGCATGTAATATTTAATGGACAGGTAGATTTTGAAGAAATAGATTCTGATTCAAAGTATGTTGCAAGTAAATCTGTGTTTTACAAATCATTTTTACATAAAAGTGATAAGGATACAGCAGTAGAATTTAACGGAAATACAGAGGTTAAGCTACCTGAAAGTTGTTTCAGTTCAACAGGATATTTGAATAAAATTGTATATGGAAATAAAGTGGAGCGAATTGAAGTCGGAGCATATGCGTTTGAAAATACGGGTATTACAGATTTAAAATTTACAGGAAAGACTGTTTCCATTAATGATAATGGTCTTGCAGGTCTGGTCAATACAAAAAGTATTGTTTTTGAAAATACAGATAGTACTTATCTAAATACGAATGCGTTTGGTAAGGCAGATGCACAAAAGACTGCAACATCAGCAGTAAGTAAGATTAGTATAAATTCTAAAACAGTTAGCCTTTGTTCTTTTGAAACAATTCAAAAGGGTGCTAGTTTAGTATTGGGAAACAATGTATTAAATTTTTCTTGGGGAATAGAGAGTAACGGATATAAGATAGGTGGTATTAGTAACGTATATGTTACTAATAAAGATACAGAACTTTATGGCTATGATTTTATACCAAATGCAGAGTATAACTTTTATGGTTATGCAGGAACAAGATATCAGGAATATATTGTTAATTCTGCAAATAAAGTAAGTTGGAATAGTTATATAAGGGAACTACAAGCTTGGAATGCACAAGATTTAGGAGATACACCAACCATGGTGAAATCAACAGGCTTTGATCCAACAAAAATCAAAGTGGTTGCACAATTAGCGGATAAGACGGAAAAGGTTCTTTCCTATTCTGAGGATGGCACAGCAGATGGGTATACGTTAGATGAGGATTCAAAAAAGAAAATAGAAGAGGCATTGAAAAGTGAAGGAAATAGTAGAGTGTCTGTTGCAATTAATTATTGTGGTGCTACTCTTACAAAATCTATTTTATTTGTGCCAAAAGAGGTGGAAAGTTTTACCTTAACCCCTAAGGAGAATGTTTCCTTTGTAGAAGGAATGCAGGTGGATGCTTCGCAGTTTACGATAGCAGATGTTAAGTATAATGATGGCACTACAGAGTCGGCAGCGGATTCAAAAAAAGTATCCGTTCGGTTAAAGTCTGGACAGACAAAGTTGGCAAGTGGCACAAATACAGTGATTGTTTCCTATAAGGGAATGGAAAAACAGATTGAGGTGGTAGCCAGTGCAAAGAAGATTGCAAAAATTCATGCAGCACTGAAATCGCAGGATAAAAAATATTATCCGGGAGATACGGTGACAAAGGATGATGTTACAGTTATGGTTACATATGATAACGGGGAAGTGGTTTCGGATTATAAAGAATTTACGATATCCAACAACCACATTCCGTATAAGGCAGTAGATACCGTAGCAGTGGATATTTCAGTGGGAGACATAAAGGATACTGTTTTTGTTGCACCGATAAAAGTTGCCTGCTTATCTGCAAACTATTTAGGAACAGGTGTAACAGAGGGGAATGAAATCAATAAAAAGGATATTTCGGTATCTATTTTATATTCGGATGGAACTGCAAAAGTATTGACAGATGAGGAATATAATCTAATATATTCTCCTGTGGTTGCAGGAGTGGAGAATGTGGTGACAGTAGTATGGAAAGAAGATACCACAAAAACAGGATGTTTTAAGGTAATCGGTCAGAAAGCTACGGGAACGATTAGTCCTACACCTACGGGAACCAGTAAACCTGCACCAGTAACGCCAGTACCAACTGCTTCTGTACCTACACCAGTACCAGAGCCTACAATCTCCGTAAATCCAGTTCCTACTGCGACGGAAAGTAATGCACCTTTAGAGACACCGGGACAGACGGTAATACCGGAAGATACAGCGATACCAAATGGTGATGCTACGAAATTGCAGGAGAGCAAGCTGACAATGGGAGTAAAGGAAAAAGCTGCAATTAAGCTAAAGGGCGGCATAATCACCAGTGCGGTAAGCAGTAATAAAAAGATAGCAACTGTAAATGCCAAAGGTGTTGTAACAGCAGCGAAGGTAGGAACCGCAAAAGTAACTATCGTAGATAATTTTGGAAAGAGTAAAGTAGTTACCATAGTGGTAAAGAAAGCACCAAAGACACTTAAGGCAAATGTTACGAAGAAAACCTTGAAGCTTGGTAAAAAGTTTACAATCAAACCAAAGTTTGCGAAAGATTGTTATAGTTATCAAATAAAATTTAGTACGAGCAATAAGAAAGTTGCAACCGTGAATAGTAAGGGTGTTGTGGTAGCAAAGAAAAAAGGAAAGGCAACGATTTTGCTAAAGACATATAATGGAAAGAAAGCAAAAATTGTTGTAGTTGTAAAATAAAAAGTGAATGCAGACAGGCAGATTTTTTGAAAACGCAGGAATCTCCAATGTTATATTGGTTGATGAGGTGTTTTAAGAAAACTGCCTGTTTTCGTTTTAGTTGCTTTATTTTATCGGATAAAACGGATTTGCAATAGATAAAGGGAGGTGTTCTATTTGTTATATAGAAAAGCAGTTTTAGGGACGACAGGAGATGTAGCAATGGGAAGAAATAAAATTGACAGAAATAAATAGCAAAATATTGGTATGTAAACTTGTATATCTAAGATTGAAACAGTTTCTAAAATTGTTTATAATAGAAGGACAGGCGTTTCTTAAGAGTGGATAGAAGGCAATAGCCTAAATAGACTAAAAAGAAAAGGGAGAATTTACATGGACATTGCAAAACAGCTTAAAGAAGAATTACAGATTGAATTATGGCAGGTAGGGGCCGTTATCCAATTGATTGATGAGGGGAATACCATTCCTTTTATTGCACGATATAGAAAGGAAAAACATGGTTCACTGGATGATGAGCAGCTTCGTAATCTGAGTGAGCGTTTGACCTATCTTCGTAATTTAGAGGATAAGAAGAAACAGGTATTGGCAAGCATTGAGGAACAGGGAAAATTGACGGAGGAATTGAAAGCACAAATTTTAGCAGCTACCACACAAGTTGTGGTAGAGGATTTGTATCGTCCGTATCGTCCTAAGAGAAGGACAAGAGCAACGATTGCCAAAGAAAAAGGATTGGAAGGATTGGCAAATATTATTTATATGCAGCTTACCAATGCACCGATTACAGAAGAGGCAAAGGCATACTTATCTGAAGAGAAGGAAGTGCATACGATTGAAGAGGCAATTCAGGGAGCAAAAGATATTTTAGCAGAGACAATTTCAGATGAAGCAGATTATCGTATGCATATTCGTGAAATGACTGTACGTGACGGAATTATTACATCTACAGCAAAGGATGAGGAGACGCAGTCCGTATATGAGATGTATTATTCCTTTGAAGAGAAAATCAATAAGATTGCCGGACATAGAGTGCTTGCTTTAAATCGAGGAGAAAAGGAAAAAATTCTAACAGTAAAAGTAGAGGCACCAGAAGAACAAATTTTGGCATATCTGGAGAAACATATTATACGAAAAGAGAATCCACATACAAAGGATATTTTAAAAGATACAATAGCAGATAGTTATAGTCGTTTAATTGCACCAGCGATTGAGAGGGAGATTCGAAGCGATTTGACAGAAAAAGCAGAGGATGGAGCTATTAAAGTATTTGGTAAGAATCTGGAACAGTTGTTGATGCAGCCACCAATTGTAGGACAGGTAGTTTTAGGATGGGACCCTGCATTCCGAACAGGATGTAAACTTGCTGTAGTAGATGCCACAGGCAAGGTGTTAGACACGACAGTAATCTATCCGACAGAACCACAGAATAAAGTGGAACAGGCAAAAAAAGTTGTAAAAGAATTGATTGCTAAATATGGTATTACATTAATATCGGTAGGAAATGGAACGGCATCTAGAGAATCAGAACGAATTATTGTAGATATGCTAAAGGAAATAGACAAACCGGTACAGTATGTTATTGTAAATGAAGCAGGCGCATCTGTGTATTCTGCTAGTAAACTGGCGACAGAAGAATTTCCAAATTTTGATGTAGGACAGCGAAGTGCCACATCAATCGCAAGACGATTGCAGGATCCATTGGCAGAGTTGGTAAAAATTGATCCGAAATCTATTGGAGTTGGACAGTATCAGCATGATATGAATCAGAAAAAGTTAAGTGAGGCATTAACTGGAGTAGTTGAGGGATGTGTAAATAAGGTTGGTGTAGATGTAAATACGGCATCTGCTTCACTTTTGGAATATGTTTCTGGAATTACAAAAGCGATTGCAAAAAATATTGTGGCTTATCGTGAAGAAAATGGACGCTTTACCAATCGAAAGCAGCTTTTAAAAGTGGCGAAGCTTGGACCAAAAGCATTTGAGCAGTGTGCTGGTTTTATGCGTATCAGCGAGGGAGATAATCCGTTGGATGGTACCAGTGTGCATCCAGAATCTTATGAGGCAGCTACAAAGTTATTGGATAAAGTCGGCTTAAATATTCAGGATATAAAAGGTGGTGTAACAGGACTTAACCTTTTGGTTCGCGATAAGGCAAAGATGGCAGAAGAACTGGGTGTTGGTGAAGAAACATTATTAGATATTATGAAGGAATTAGAAAAACCAGGGCGTGATCCTCGTGATGAGATGCCAAAACCAATTCTTCGTACCGATGTTTTGGAAATGAAAGATTTGACACCAGGCATGATTTTAAAGGGAACGGTTAGAAATGTAATCGACTTTGGTGCCTTTGTAGATATAGGGGTTCATCAAGACGGTTTGGTGCATATTTCGCAGCTTACGGATAAGAAATTTGTGAAACATCCACTAGAAGTAGTAAGTGTGGGAGATATTGTAGAAGTAAAGGTTATGAGTGTTGATTTGCAAAAGAATCGTATTCAGTTGACTATGAAATTATAGAAAGAGATTGCTATGAAAAAAAGAGAGACATTTGGTTCCAGATTAGGATTTATATTGGTATCAGCAGGTTGCGCAGTGGGACTTGGAAATGTGTGGAAGTTTCCATATATCTGTGGACAGTATGGTGGTGCAGCTTTTATTTTAGTCTATCTGCTTTTCCTGTTGATTCTGGGACTGCCAATTTTAATGTGTGAATTTGCCATTGGGCGAAATAGTCGTAAAGGAATTTCTAATGCATTTGATGAATTGCAACCGAAGGGAGAAAAATGGCATACATTCAAATGGGCTGGTATGGCAGGAAATTATTTGCTTATGATGTTTTACACGATGGTAGGCGGATGGATGTTGTACTATGTATATTTATCTGCAACTGGAAAATTGATGAAGCTGGATACAGATGGTGTGACAAAATGTTTTGAACAGATGTTACAACAGCCAGAAACTATGATTTTCTGGACAATACTTGTTGTTTTGATTTCCTTTGGTATTTGTGCATTTGGGCTGGAAGGTGGAGTAGAACGAATTAGCAAAATTATAATGACGATGCTATTGCTTCTTATGCTTGTACTTGCAGTACATTCGCTTGTATTAAAGGGAGCAGGAGAAGGCGTTCGTTTTTATTTGATTCCTGATTTTACTCGAATCCAAAAAAATGGTGTGGGGAAGATGGTATTTGCAGCAATGAGTCATGCCTTTTTCACACTTGGTCTTGGTGTAGGTTCTATGGAAATATTTGGTAGCTATTTGGACAAAAAGAATACCTTACTTGGAGAAGCAGGAAATATTGTAATTGTGGATACGTTGGTAGCATTAACGGCAGGATTTATTATTATTCCAGCTTGCTTTTCTTTTGGAATTGAACCAAATTCGGGGCCACCATTGCTGTTTATTACCTTACCAAATGTATTTAACAGTATGGAAGGCGGAAGAATATGGGGAACCATGTTTTTCCTCTTTATGTCCTTTGCAGCTATTTCTACTATAGTAGCCGTATATGAGAATATATTATCCTTCTATATGGATGGATTGAAATGGAAGCGTCAAAAGGCAATTGGATTAAATATTGTTTTACTTGTTTTGTTATCTTTGCCAGCAATTTTAGGTTATAATGTGCTTTCGCATATTCAGATATTAGGAGAAGGAACCAATCTTATGGATTTGGAGGACTTCTTAGTATCCTATAATATTTTGCCATTGGGATGTTTGTTTTTTGTGGCATTTTGTACCCATAAAAATGGATGGGGCTGGGAACAATTTTACAAAGAAGTAAACATTGGAGAAGGAAAAAAGCTTCCAGCATGTTTACGTGTTTATATGTCTTATATATTGCCACTGATTATTATGGGAATCTATTTAAAGGGATATTTTGACTATTTTGCTGATCCGGAGAAATATACGATGGCAGTCCGAGTAGCATGGATGGGATTTGCAGTTTTATTATTGCTTGTGACACTGGGAATTATATATGGAACGTTTACGAAAAAGGGAAAAGCAAAAAAATAGAATCACAGTAAGTTGTAAAAGATTGGAGTGTACGGATGAAACAAGTGCAGATTATGATTATTGATGATGATGTGGATTTGTCTATGTTGATAGAAGATATGCTTTTGGATGAGGGGTACAGTGTGCTTCACTGTACCTCTATGGAGGATGCCTATGAAAAGCTGGAAAAGGAGACACCGCAACTGATTCTGCTGGATATTAATTTGCCGGATGGAACTGGATTTTCTTTGTGCCAGGAATTACGAAAACGTTCCAAGGTACCTATTATTTTTGCCAGTGCGAGGACAAGTGAAGAAGATCGAATCAATGGTTTGGAGATAGGAGGAGACGACTATCTTTCCAAACCATATTCTTTAAGAGAGCTTATGTCCAGAATCCGATCCCTTTTGCGGAGAAGTTATTCCTTTGCGGAATCACAGCAGAAAGTAACGATTTGGCAGACGAAAGATACCACGATTACGTTGGATCTGCAGGCAAGAATGGTGGAAAAAAATCATAGTATTGTAGAATTGGCACCGAAGGAATTTGATCTGTTCGCCTATTTATTTGCACATAGGGGAACGGCTGTTACAAAAGAGCAATGTATCAATGAAGTTTGGGGAGCCTTTAGTCAGGTGGAACCCGCTACCCTTACCGTACATATTCGTTGGTTGCGGGAAAAATTGGAAGAAGATCCATCGAAACCTGCATTGATTAAAACAGTGTGGGGTGTCGGGTATCAGATGAATGTATCAAAAGGACAGGAGTAGTGTATGGAGAAAAGAATTACGTCAGATATTATAAAAAATGCCAGAAAGATAGCGGCAGGATGCATTTGCATTCTGACCGCTGTTTTTGTGGTGATTTATGGAGACTATAGAAAACAGGTAAACATGGAACAGAGGGAAATGCAGAATGGGGAAATCCTGGTTGCTTTAAATGAAATTTCCCAATTGGAAAAACAACATTCAAAAGAAACCAATCAAAAAATACAGCAATTGACTCAGTATGTAGAAAAGAACCAGCAAGTACAAAAGGCAGGAGCAGACCGTTACTTGTTTTTGGTTTTTCTGTGCAGTTTGGGAGTTTTGCTATTGGTATTTGGTGTTTTGTATGTGCTGGTGTTGCGTCCCTTTGTCAAGCTAGAGCGTTTTGCAGAAAATATTGCCAGTGGGGATTTGGAAAAACCATTTGATTATGAACGGGTTAATATGTTCGGACAGTTTACTTGGGCGTTTGACCATATGCGGACGGAAATCATAAAGGCAAAAAAGGCGGAACAGGCGGCAGTGGAAAATAATAAAACAGTAATTGCGTCCCTTTCCCATGACATAAAAACGCCGATTGCCTCCATACGTGGATATGCGGAAGGGCTGGCAATGCATATGGATTCTACCAAAGAGCGCAGGGAACGCTATATCAAAGTGATACTGAAAAAATGCGATGAAGTTACGAAGATTACCAATGATATGTTTTTACATTCCCTTCATGATTTAGAACGATTGGTTATTCAAAAAAATTCTTGTGATATTCAACAATTATTGCAGGAAAGTTGTACAGATATGCAAGGCGCCACAGAGGATATTATTGTAGAGGGTAGTATACTGCCGGCAATTTTACAAAATGTAGATGAAAATCGAATTATGCAATGCATCGAGAATATTATTTCCAATGCCAGAAAATATGCAAAGGAGTCTCCGATTTATGTGACAACCGCATATAGTAAGATAGAAGAACAGGAATACTATGAAATCTCCTTTCAAGACCAGGGGGGTGGCATTGCGGATGTGGATATGCCGTTTATTTTTGATAAATTCTATCGAGGCAAAAATGTGGAAAAAGAAGCAGGTGCCGGACTGGGCTTGTTTATTGTGAAATATTTAGTGGAGCAGATGAATGGAGCTGTTTTCATAGAAAATAAAGAGGGAGGCGTATGTGTCCATTTATATTTTTTGATACACTGCGATAACTTGTAAGGTTTCTTAAGGATTTCATAATAACTTTTCCGCTATAGTAAGAAGAGAGGCAGTAAGCAAAAAGCATTTTGTCCCAAGGATGCAGCTTGTGGAAATGTTACGGTTACCGTCCATAGGTCAGTGAATCGTAACACGCGAACAGCGAAGAAAAAAGAAAGGCAGAAATGATATGAAAAAAGTAATATTAGAGGCAAAAAATCTAAGTAAAAGTTTTGCCAGTGAGGGAGTACAAAATCATGTGTTAAACGGCATTGATCTGGCAATTTATGAAGGAGATTTTACCGTTATCATGGGAGCTTCTGGTTCGGGAAAGTCAACGTTACTCTACAGTCTTAGTGGCATGGATCAGGTATCTGGTGGCAAAGTGGCATATAAGGGAGAAGAGTTTACCTCTTATAAAGAAAAGAAAATGTCAAAATTTCGTGTACAGGAGTTTGGCTTTGTATTCCAGCAGATACATTTGGTCAGCAATCTGACATTGTTGGAAAATGTACTGGTATCGGGTTATCTGAATAAAGAAAGCAGTGGGAAACAAGTAAAAGAAAAGGCATTACAGCTTTTGGAACAGATGCACATTGCAGAAGCGGGCAATCGTTTGCCGGCACAGGTATCAGGAGGGGAGGCACAGAGAGCTGCCATTGCCAGAGCAGTCATCAATGAACCGGGCATCTTGTTTGCCGATGAACCAACAGGAGCCTTAAACCGCAGCAATACCAGAACGGTATTGGATTTGCTGTCTGGATTACATAAAAACGGACAAAGTATTTTGATGGTCACCCATGATGTGACGGCGGCGCTTCGTGCGAACCGCATTATTTATTTAGCCGATGGAAAAATATTAGGCGAACTGACTTTGCCGGATTACCAGGAAGAAGAGCGAAAAAGTAGAGAAACACAAGTCAATGCCTGGTTGACTTCTTTAGAATGGTAGGGGGTGAGAAGATGCAAGGAATACTTACGATTGTTCGTGGAAATTTTAGAAAGGGAAAAGGTGCTTATATCAGCATTGGAATTTTGTTGTTTGTGGTTTCGTTTTCTCTGATATCAGTTATGACCATATATAGTAATTCCAGAGAGAGGGATATACAGGTCTTAAAAGAAGATGGATTTGGAGATATGTTGGGACTGGTTCATGCAAATGACGCCTTACAAAAATTGGGAACGAATCAGGAAAATGTGATTTCAAAAATTAAGCAGTGTGATAGTGTAGAAAAGGTTAAGGCAGTGCCAGCAGTGTATACATTTTTAACAAATAGAGCAGATAGTACGCAAATGATTGTTATGGATTACCAAAATCAGAAATTTACCTATACGCAATATAATGAACAGGGAAAAAGAATAGAAAATCCCGTGTTAAAAAACAATGAAATTAGTGTTCCGGTTAGCTTTAAACAATTATACCACTATAAAATTGGAGACAATCTAGTCATGGGGGGAGGAAAACATAAATTTACCTATCGAATTGCTTCCTATTTTGAAGATCCTTATATGGGTTCTTCTATGATTGGAATAAAAACCATATTGGTAAATAAGAAAAGCATGCAGCAGTTGCAGAAAACCGCTGATTTAGCTGGAAAAAGTTATCTACAATCCGGAAAGGTGTTGAGTATTTTTAAAAAAGACAAGGAAAGCTCGGATGTGCAGTTTGAACAAAAACTCAACGAAGAGACGTCCTATGCCACCTATTGCTGGAGTACCATGTCTCAAAAGCAGGCAACCGGTTATATGTTATTATTGACAAATATTTTTGCAGGTGTATTAGTGGTATTTTTGCTGGTGCTGTTAGGAGCAGCCATGGTTGTATTAAGTCATAATATCCGCAATGGAATTGAGCAAAATTACGAAAATCTTGGAATTTTAAAAGCATTGGGGATTACCAGCCGGGATATGCAGATATCTATGTTGGTGTCTTATTTAACAGTGGCGGTTGTGGGAACTTTTTTAGGAATACCAATTGCCAGTTTACTGGTTCGGACAATTAATAAAATAACCATGCCCGCAACTGGGCTTTATGTGTCATCTGCAATCTCTATACCAAAAAGTTTGTTGGTCTGTATTGGTATTTTATTGGTTACGACTATATTTACTTTGTGGAAAACCAGAAAAATAGTAGAAATTACACCAATCATGGCAATGCGGGAGGGGAAAAGAGCGGTACATTTCTCCAGTCGATTCAGACTCCCAATTAGCAAAAAAGGTTTGGGCTGCTCTCTGGCATACCGACAGTTTATATCGGCAAAAAAACAGTATCTGTCAGCTATTTTTATTACAGGTATCTTAATGGTTTTTATGATTTTGGTCAGTACGATTTGCAACTGGATAGAACAAGATTCCAATATAAGCGATATGTTTATGGCAGCCAGGGTAGATCTGTCAGCCGATTATTCCGATGAAAAGGCAAAAGAACAGGCAGAAAAAATCATAAAGAAATACAGTGATTTTGAAACCTATCATATGAGCACACAGTATGTATTATTAGAAAATTTGTATACATTTTGTTATGTGATAGACGATCCGGAGCAATATACTTCCGTCTACAGGGGACGAACCTGCAAGTATGAAAATGAAATTATGGTGACGCAGTATATTGCAGATGAATTTAAAGTAAATATAGGGGATCGTATGGAAGTGAAAAATGGAGAACGAAAAGCCTCCTATATCATATCAGGTATTTATGAATCGTCCAATGATGCGGGAAAAAACTTTGCAATGTCACAAAAAGGGTTGGAACGATTACAGTTGAAAAATGCAGAGAAAAAAGACACGAATAAAAAGGAAACGTGTTATTATGTACTTTCAAATCAAGAGAAAACAGCACAAATGCAAAAGGAATTAAAGAAAGCCTTTGCAAAGGATAAGAAAACTGATTTTGATTTTCAGGAGGATAACGCACAGTTTGCAGTGATTGTATCCGCAGTGCAGGGACTTACCGTAATTATTTATCTGATTGGAGCCGTTTTTGTGTGTATCACAGTTATCTTGGTATGTAGTAAAGTATTTGTAAGAGAAAAACAGGACTTTGGTATTTATAAGGCGATGGGATATGATTCGCACAAGCTTCGTATCCAACTGGCACTTCGATTTTCCATTGTTGCCCTGATTGGTTCTCTTTTGGGGATACTTGTGGCGTATTGTGTGAGTGATCGGGTATTGGGCTTCCTATTATCTGCTGTTGGGATTTATCATTTCCATAGTGAGATACAGATGGCAACACAACTAATGCCAATGCTGCTTATGGTTGTCATTTATTTTATTTGTGCTTATATGACAGGAAGGAAGATTAAGAAAGTGAAACCGAGAGTTTTGATTGTAGAGTAGAATCTGATAAGGTATATGGGTAGATGTTTTTTTTGTAAACGCACATTTGTAAAGAATAAAAACTTTCAAATGTGCATTTTTAATGCATAAAAATACCTGTCTCTTATACACATCTCCGAGCCCACGAGACACTGAGCGATCTC
>ENA-UAKS01000670-UAKS01000670.1-human-gut-metagenome-genome-assembly--contig:-NODE-670-length-12521-cov-7.376544_pt1 | contig 12521 bp, 8 predicted proteins | sample MGYA00243692_ERZ654452 | MGnify/ENA primary metagenome ERZ654452 (study PRJEB26926, sample SAMN06164442) | human gut metagenome | biome: ENVO:00009003; feature: ENVO:2100002; material: ENVO:00002003...
CGGCAAAGGCGTCGATGGTGTAGGCAAAGTGAATGTCCCGGACGGCGTCAAACGCAGGAAACGCCGCATTGGCGAGGCCGTCCGCGTCTGTCACGGCAGAAAACCGGATTGGCGCCTGCTCCTGCGCAAGCGTATTGACCGCCCCGCCCTCCGTCCAGAACGGCACGATCCGGAACGTTACCCGCCGCCCGGCGACAGGGCTTTCCTTACAGGTCAGCCGGGCTGTATATGCGTTGCCGTAATGGCTCCCGTCCGCAGAAAGCACACGTTCAAGCCGCAGCTCGCACCCTGCGGGCGGCGCACCGTCCAGCCGGAACAGATCGGCGGCAATTGCCATCCGCGTCTGTCCGACCGCGCTGTCCGCGCCGCAATGGCCGAAGGCCGCAACGCGCCCGTCCGGCAGCAGCCGGATACACGGCTGATAGAGGCCGTTTCCCGCACCCTCGATCACCGTCCACGTCTGGCCGAAATCGCCGGAGCAGCTGAAGGGCTTGCCGCGCCGCGCGCCGACGAGAAGATCGCCCGGCAGGCAGACGATGCTTTCCGGGACAAAGCCGCCCTGCGGATTTTCCGCCGGGTCTGGCGGAGCGCCCGCGCCGATGGGCAGCAGTGGCCCATTGATGAAGCCCTGCGCCGTGCGCCGGACAAGCTGCCGCCCGACCGGCGTGCCCTGCACGTCGCCCGCCACGAACAGAAGCCGTCCGTCAGACAGCTCTGCCGCGTCGTACTCATGCGCGCCGATGCCCGGAAGGACATAGTGCGGCCCCGAAAAGCTCCGGCCGTCGGGACTATGGAGGAAAAAGGTCTGGATCTTATTGAGATACGTTTCGCCGGGAAGCATGGTGTTGCGCGTTGCACGTTCGCAGCCTGCGCCCCATGGCGTGCCGTAGAAGCTGGCAAGCACGAGAAGCGAACCGTCGCGCAGGCGGCGCAGCCGCCAGAGATAGACGGCGCAGCCCTCCAGCAGACGGGCCGTTTCCGTCCAGGTGCTGCCGCCGTCCGTGCTTTCCCGGACGGCAATATAGTCGCACCAGCCGGTGCGCGCGGCGTTGACGCGGCCCACGTCCAGCCCGACCAGCCGCCCGTCCGCAAAGCCCGCGTTCAGAAACGAGCCTTCGGACAGCGGGCACCTGCCCGTCTCGTACCAGTGTTCCCCGCCGTCGTCGGAGGCCATATAGACGCGCTCCGAGACGGTATCCGCACTGCCGCATTCCGCCGAGCAATAGGACACCGGCGCGCCGATGGCCTCGCCCATTTCCAGTCTCGGCGGCACAAAGGCCGCGTCATGCGCCCGGCGGATCTCCTTAAAGGACAGTCCAAGCCGCCCGTTCTGATAGTCGAAGCAGTCCGTCCACGCCGTAAAGCCCAAGGCGTCCGCAGGCTCGTAGATCATGCGGTGCTCGGCATCCGCCGCGTGCGGGGCCGAAGATATGTCCATCATACCGCCTCCTTCCGCGTCAGTCAAGCCGGACGACGCTTCCCGTTTCATAAGCCCGCAGCGCGCCGGTAAGCAGCTGGTGGCTCAAAAGCGCCTCATTCGGCCGGAAGCAGCCGAACGCGCACGGTTCGCCGCAGAGTTCGGCGATAAACGCCGCGAACATCTGCAGCATGGCGTCGGAAAAGCCGAACTCAAAAATCCCGCCGGTAATGACCGGGAACAGCGTCTTCTGTCCCAGCATCAGGCGGCTCCACGCCTGCTCCCGGCCCTGATTGCGCGTGTACCAGACGGCGTTTGCGTCCTCTGTGGAAAACTTCGCAGAGCCGTCCAGCCCGTAGATCTCGTATTCCACCGTATTGGTGCAGCCGGGGGCCATGCGCTTCATTTCCATCACCATCGGGAACCGGTCGCCCGCCGCATTGTGCGCGCCGCAGAGCAAAATCGCGTTGTCATATGTCTCGCAGGGCGCAAAGCCGTCGCCGCAGGGCCGCTGCGGGACGAGGTTGGCCAGCTGCGCGCTCACGGAATCGACCCGGAAGCCGAGCCGGAACGGCAGATGCTGGGTGTGGATGCCGAGGTCGCCCATGCAGCCATACGCGCCGTTGGTCTTCAGCTGCCGCTTCCAGTTGATGGGCTTGCTCAGGTCCATATCCGACGCGTGCTTGATGGTGAAGCGTGCCTCGATCACGCGGCCGAAGAAGCCCTCCTGATACCAGCGGAAGAGCTGCTGCGCGGCGGGGTAATACGGAAATTCGCTCGAGCAGCGGACAAAGACCTGCGGATGCTCCCGCATGGCGCTCAGGATCTGCTGGCAGGCGGGCAGATCGATCCCGAACGGCTTTTCGGCCAGCAGATGCTTGCCGGAACGGATGATATCGGTATAGATCTGCGCGTGCTGGTCGTGCGGCACGGCGCAGTAAACGGCTTCGACCTCCGGATTTTCCAGAAGCTCGCGATAGTCATGGTAAAAATACCGCGTGTCCGGCACGCGCCGGAACCAGTCGAGGCTTTTGTCCGTCCGGCTGCACGCGGCGATGATCTGTGGGCGCGGCAGGTCGGTCTGCAGATGCAGCCAGCGCATGGAGGCGCTTGCAAACTCCCGGCCCATCAGCCCGCAGCCGATGACGCCGAATTTGATGGTCTTCTCCACGCTCAGCCCTCCATTTCGGACAGGCACTGCTCCATCCACGCGATCAGCTTCCCCACCATCGGCTCCGTGACCAGCAGCGGCAGCTTTGTCAGCGCGACGGGGCGGCAGTTGGCCTTGTAGGTCTGGGCGCTGATATCGACGCAGAATTCGCGGTTCATCCGCGCGGCAAAGGCCGCCGCGTCCGGCACCTGATGGAAGCACAGGGCGCTCATATGCCCGTCGCCCTCCGCGCCGCTGCAAAGCGCGGGATGGCGCGCGGCAAGCTGGCGCAGCGCATCGTGATAGGTCTTGCCGACCGCTTCGATATGCGCGCCGTTATGGCTGACAAATTCCATCGTGACGAGATACGCAAGGCTTGCCAGCTCCTCCTGTCCGTTGGTGACGAGCGCGCCGAACTGGCTCAGGCAGTCGAACGCACCGCTGACCAGCAGGCGGCTGGCCGGATACAGGCCGCCGGGGAAGCCCTTGCCGATGGAGACGAAGTCCGGCTGCAGACCGTATTTGCGGAACAGGAAGAGCGTATCGTACCATGCGCTGGACTGGATTTCGTCGCAGAGCACGGGCGTGTCCGTTTCGCGGCACAGGCGGTAGGCTCCGGCCAGATATGCCTGATCCAGACGCGTACCGCTGTAATTCATCATGATCAGCTCGTGGCAGAAGCCCGCCGTCTTATAGGGCGGCGTGTTCCAGCGCTCGATGGCGCTGCGGAAGCTTTCGGGGTCGTTGATCGCAACGGCCTCGACGCGCAGCGCGTCTTTGCATTTTTCTGCGAGCGACGGCCACAGGCCGCGCAGCATCTGCGCCAGAACTGTCGTGCCGTGGTATCCGGCGGTCACGCCGCCGTCGTTGTCCGCCATGACGAGGAACACCGGAATGCGGTCAGGATACGCGGGCGCGGAGCCGTCCAGCGTGTCAAAGCGGCTGAGCATCATCTTGAGCGCCGCCTCCACTGCCAAAGAGCCCGTTTCCAGATTGAGCACGCGGTTCAGAACGCCGGGCTGCCGCGCCTGCAGAAGCGTCTGCGGCAGCGGCTTGTCCATGGGACGGCCGTTGGCTGCGGCGATCAGGCGGCGTTCGAGCAGGCGCGTGATATATCCGCGCGTATTATTATGCGTGGCATTGGGAATGCCAAGCGCGTGCGCCCTGTCCAGCAGCGCGTAGCCCGGGAAGCCATGGCCGAGCGGAATGTGATAGTGCTCGCTCTTTCCGGCAAAGTACAGCCGTCCGTCCTCGCCGAGGCGGAAGCAGCCGAGCGCGCTGAGCGGCGCGGGGGCATAGTGCTGTGCGGCGGCAAAGCTATCGGTCGGCGCGCCCGGCTCTGCCGAGACGGCCTGCGCGGGCGGGCAGAGCTGCCGCCCGACCTGCTCCATCAGAATCTCCTGACGCGCGGCAAACGGATCCGGATAAAATTCGACCGGCTCCTGCGCGAGCTTCACAAGCGCCTGCTCCGATTCTCCGGTCAGCGCCGCGCGTGCGCGGCAAACGGCAGAGGTATACTCCGCGCCCAGAAGCGACTCTAAACTGCGGCTGAAATTTTTGATCATATCGGTTCCCCCTTATGCTCTTACAGCTGTACAAATTCAACATTCCAAAGGCGGCAGAACAGGCGGATGCGGTCGAGCCGGTCGCCCAGGACGAGCGCCTCGTGGTGTGTGCCGCCCTGTTCGAGCCACGACGTCACACAGCTGCGCACGCCGCTGTCCGGCCGGAAGAACAGATACGGCATGTCCACATGCAGCAGATCTACATCCGGCAGAATTTCGCCCGGCGCACAGACCAGACGGAAGCGGTCCGCCGTCAGATGTGTCAGCGATAGGATGCACGCGCGGCCCGGCTCCGGCGTGAAGATCGGCGTGGGCGGATTGGAAAGCCCGCCCTCGGACAGCACCCGGTTTTTCAGATACGGGCGGCGGTCGGCGCGGCAGAGCCGCCAGTTGCCCTCGCCCTGATGGCACATCAGGATCGCTTCGCGCTTGAAGTCCATCATGTACATTTCCGTAAAGCCCGCCGCGCCGCAGAGCGTCTGCATGGCCGCCACCAGCACGGCGGCAGTCGAATCGCCCTCGGCGGCGTAGCCATAGCCGTCGGCCAGCAGGTTTGACGCCGCAAGCAGCGGCAGCTGCGTAAAACGGCCATCCTCGCCGCATTCGCCGTAGTGCAGCGTATAGCCGGACAGGCCGCCGGACTGCAGATAGGCCCTGAGGCCCAGATACATCCGCGCCGCCTCTGCGTGCGTCGGCTCGTCCAGCGTAGGATCAAGCTCAAAAACGGCCCGGTCCGCGTCCATCTGTGCCCGCACCGCGTCCTCTTCGACTTCGGCGCAGAAGCGGCGGACGGTCCCGATAGAGTCATAGACCAGTTCCGGCCCCAGGAAGCGGTAGATCGCCATATCGTCGGTAATGACGTCCCCCATGCCGGGCAGCTTGCCGATCACGCCGATGCGCATCCGCTTCATGGCGCGCACGGTCATGGCCGCGCGGCCAAAATCCGCGACGAACCGCACAAACGAGCCGTCGCAGCGGTTCCCGGCGTAATAGACGCAGTTGACGCCCATGCGCGTCATGACGTTCGCCTGATCCTGACTGCCATGGATGCCCTGATTGACCGTATAGTCCCACTCGATAAAGTCCGGCCGGACGGTCTGCTCCGGCTGGATGAGGGCAAGGGCCAGCGGCAGGTGGTTCTCCTCCAGCGCACGCACCAGATACGCCCCCTGCGAATAGGTCAGCAGCAGGATCAGAATTCCATCCAGCTTCTCATGATTATATTGCGCCACAAGCGACTCGATCTGCGCCCGGTTCATAGCTGCGTGCGGGAAAACGAACTCCGCCGCGTCCCGCAGGCCGTCCAGAACCTCGTTTACATACGCCGTCTGCGCCCGGTCGATGCCGGGAAACAGCGGCAGATAGTCCTCCAGCATCAGAGCCAGAACGCCGAGTCTCGGTTTTTTCTGTGTCATGTCTCTCATCCTTTCTGCAAATACAGCGCCTCATAGACGCGCCGGTAGGCCGCGTAGGCTTCTTCATACGCATCGGCGGTTTCCGCCTGCGGCTGATAGACGGTTTGCTCCTCCGCATCATGCAGCGCCCAGCCAAGCGCGCCTGCGGCCAGCATGGCCGCGCCGCGCGACGTGGCCTGCACCGTGGAGAGCGTGTGGAACGGGCGGCGGCAGGCATCCGCCTTGATCTGCATCCAAAGCGCACTCCCCGCTCCCCCGCCGAGCGAGGTCACGGTCTGCGCCGTGCAGCCGAGCGCAGACAGCATATTCAGAAAATCGCGCAGCTGGAAGGCCGCTGCCTCCAGAATCGCACGGGCGCAGGCGGCTCTTGTGCTGGACAGCCGCAGCCCGTAAAAGCCGCCGGAGGCCTCCGGCAGATTGTCGGGATCGACGCACCCGGCCAGATACGGCAGGAATGTCACGCCCTGCGCGCCGGGCGGCACCTGCTCCGCCAGCCGGTCAAGCGCAGCATAGCCGCCGTCCAGATCGCGGCAGAATTCGTCGCGGAACCAGCGCAGGCTCATGCCGATGGTGTTGCTGATGGGAAGATACAAATACGCGCCCGGCATGGCGTGGCGGTAGATGGTCACATGATGGTCTTCGGAAAATTGCGGATGGGCCGTAAACGCGGCGGCGACCATGGCCGTGCCCGTCGTCTCGCAGAGCGTGCCCGGGCGGGTGCAGCCTGCGGCCAGCGCCGCGGCGGTCTGATCCATCGCGCCGGTCACGACGCAGGCAGAGGCAGGCAATCCCAGCGCTTCCGCCACCTCCGGCAGAACCGGCCCCACAATGCTGCCGCACGCAAGCGCCTGCGGCAGGCACGTCCGGTCAAGCTCTGCCAGCGCGAGCGCCTCGTCCCAGTAATCGTCGCTTTGCAGGTCAAAATACCCGGTGGAGGTCAGCAGCGATTTTTCCGTGACTGCCCGGCCCGTGAGCCAAAGCATCAGATAATCCTCCAGCAGGAGGAATTTGTCGGTCCGCGCCCAGCTCTCCGGCTCCTGCTCCCGAAGCCAGAGCAGCTTCGCCAGCGGCAGCGCGCCGCTCAGCTCCGGCAGGCCGGTGCGCTCGTAAAAGCGCTGTCGGTCAAGCGCGGCGGCAAGCCGCGCCGCCTGCGCCTCCGCCCGGCTGTCCAGCCAGACGATCGCGGGCCGCAGGGCCTTTCCCTGCCTGTCCACGCAGAGCAGCGTTTCGCCCTGCGTCGTCAGCGCGACCGCGCAGACCTTTGCGCGGGCCTCTGCGGGCAGCGCCAGAATGCATTGTGCTGCCGCGTCCAGATACACCTGCGCCTCCACCTCGGCGCACACACCGCGCGTTTGCAGAGCATATTCCCGGCTCGTCAGCGCCGTCTGCCGGAGCTGACGGTCAAACAGGCAGGCTTTTACGGACGTCGTGCCGACGTCCAGCGTCAGAATCAGTTCCATATATGCATTCCTCACAGCAGAATCTCGGTCAGACGGCCCGTTTCGGCAGAGCATTTGGCCGCCAGACAGCACGCCGCGCTGCGCAGACCGCCCAGAAGATCCGACGACGGCGTTCCGCCCGCCAGCAGGTTCATAAAATCCTGCGCCAGCCGCCGGTCGCCGCCGAAGTGGTTGCCCCCGGTGGGCCGGATCCGGATCGTCGCGGTCTGGTCGAATGCATAGTCGTCATGGCGGATGACGCCGGTATAGAAATCAAACTCGGCGCTGCCCTTTGTTCCGATGATGCGGCAGCCGCGTCTGGCCGCCGTGCGCTTGACGGTAAAGTTCTGATTATAGCTGATGATCGCGCCGCTTTCGCACAGGAACATGGCCGAGGCGACGTCCTCGTTGCCGGTATCCACGGCGAAGCAGCAGCAATCGCCCTGTACGTCCTCGCCGCGCAGTCTGCCGACGACATAGCTGCTTTCCACGCAGGTGCGGTAGTCGGGACAGTCGGGGCAGTGCAGCCCGGCGGGTCTGTCTCCTTTATAATATAGTTTCTCGGTGTGTGCAAAGACGCGCTTCGGCGTCAGCCCGGCAGCATGGCAGATGTAGTCAATATCATGCGTCGTTTTCTGCAAAAACAGTCCGCCGGTCAGGCTCGGGTCGCGGTACCAGCTGTGATAGTACACGCTGCCGTAGGGCACATTGTTGACGGCCTGCACCATGGTGACGCGCCCGAGCGCGCCGCTTTCGACCAGCTGCCGCAGGCGGACGGTGATATCCGCCACGCGCAGAGGGAAGGACACGACGGCCCGGTCCAGCTTTCCCTCTGCGGCCTCACGCAGCGTCCGGTACTGCGCTTCGCTGATGCAGACGGGCTTTTCCAGAAACAGCGGGATATCCCGCTTCAGGACCTCGACCGCCAGCGGCGTATGCAGCGGGCAGCGCGTGCCGATGAATACGCCGTCCGGTTCGCAGCCCCCCAGCAGCGCGTCCGCGTTTTCAAAATACCGCGCTTCAGCGAACAGCGGATCTCCGGCATTTTCCTCTTTGATCTGCTCCCAGCGCGGGTCCGCGACTGCGGCGACGGAAATATCCGCCTCGATCTCCCGGAAGGCCTGCAGCATGGTTTTCGAACGCAGGCCGTAGCCGAGAAAGGCAAGCTTCTTTGTCATATGCGTCACACTCCTGTCTGCACGTATTGTTTTTTAAATATTACTAATAATATGCGAATTTTTTAGTCGTAAACGAATAATAATCCGATCAAATATTATGAAATGTGTCTATTGACTTGCATCGTTTCTGTTGCTATACTACTACAAAAAGAAGAAAATATCAATCCTTTTTTCTTCTTTGATCATTTCGGATTGGGGCGTTCCGCCCATTTCCTCATTTAATTATTACTAATTTTCGAAAGCGAGTGGTCCTATGCGTAATCCGCCTGACGTCCCCGGTGTCCGCAGTCAGCGCACCCGATTCCAGAAGCTGCTGGCCTATCTGAAGCGCTACTGGTTCTTATATCTGCTTGTCCTGCCGGGCTTTGTCTTTATGATCGTGTTCAATTACGGCCCCATGTACGGCATTCAGCTGGCCTTTAAGGACTATCACGCAAATCTCGGCATCTGGGGCTCGCCGTGGGTCGGTCTTGAGCATTTCCGCGAGATGATCGCCGACGCCAATTTCTGGCGCGCGGCAAAAAACACGCTGATCATCAACGGCTATAACATCGTATTCAAGACGACGTTCACGATTTTCCTCGCACTCATGCTCAATGAGCTGCGCCTGAAAAAGGTCAAAAGCTGCGTGCAGACGGCGGCCTATCTGCCGTATTTCCTGTCCTGGGTCATTTTTGCCGGTCTGGTGCAGGTGTTTCTGGAATACCCGTCTTCCTCCGGCAGCAGCGGCGGCGTGATCAATCAGGTCATCACGTTTTTCGGCGGCGAGCCGATCAATTTCCTGACGCGGCCCGATCTGTTCCGCGCGATCGTCGTGATCTCCAACATTATCAAGAACGCGGGCTACGGCACGATCGTCTATCTCGCGTCCATGTCCACGATCAACCCGGCTCTGTACGAGGCGGCGAAGATGGACGGCTCCAACCGGCTGCAGATGATGCTGCACATCACCATCCCCGCGATCCTGCCGACCATCGTGATTTTGCTGATCCTGGATCTGTCCAGCCTGTTCAGCGCGAACTTTGACCAGATCTACAATCTGTACAACAACTATGTGCTCTCCACCGGCGATGTGCTCTCCACGTATATCTACCGCATCAGCCTCGGCGGCGGCACGTCCTTCGAGCTTTCCACGGCGATCAATCTGGTTCTGCAGGTTCTCGGCCTGATCGTCGTGCTGATCACCAACAAGTTCGTTTCCAAGCTCGATATCATGGGCATTTTCTAAAGGGAGGGCCGCGCATGAAAAAGAAACCCACTTCCCTGCGCCGCAGTATGTTCATGCGGCTGGGCTTTAACTTCTACGACGTGGCCGTGACGATCTTCTGCGTCGCGTTCGGCCTGCTGTGCTTTTACCCGCTCTGGTACTGCCTGGTCGCATCGGTCATGCCGTATGAGGAATACATCAAGGGCGGTCTGATGCTCTGGTTCAAGGGCATCGATCTGCAATACTATATTCAGATCTTCAGCACCAAGGTCTACACAAACAGCCTGCTCGTCTCCGCCGTCAAGACGGTTCTGGCGACCGCGCTTTCCGTGCTGGTCACCTCCGCCATGGCCTACGCCGTCAGCAAGGTCCACATCCGCGGCATGAAGCTCATCAACGCGCTTGTGGTCTTCAACCTGTTCTTTGCCGGCGGCCTCATCCCGCAGTATATGCTCTACAAATCGCTCCACCTGACCGGGAACTTCTGGGTCATGGTCCTGCCCGGCACGCTGAATATCTCCTATTTCATCATCATGCGGAACTATTTCTCCTTCTCCGTCTCCCGTGAGCTGGAGGACGCCGCCATGATCGACGGCTGCAACGAGGTCGGCATTTTCTTCCGCATCGTCATGCCGCTCTCGCGCGGCATGATCGCGGCTGTGACGCTGTTTATCGCGGTCATCAACTGGAACGACTATTACAGCTACATGATGTTCATCGGCAACAAGACGAAGCTGCAGCCGTTCGCGTGGGTGCTGCACCGGATGCTGACGGACAAAAGCCTCATGAATCAGGTGCGAAACGGCGCAGCCAGCCTCGGCTTCACGCTGCCGCCGCCCATGGCGCTGCGCATGGCAACCATCATCTGCGCGACGCTCCCCATTGTCATCATTTACCCGTTTATCCAGCCGTACTTCGCGCAGGGCATGACGCTCGGCGCCGTGAAGGAATGATTTTGAAACTCTGCGCGGGAACCGCGCGGTTTATAAAAACTAAGGAGGATCACAATGAAAAAGTACACTACCCTGCTCTGCTTGCTTCTGGCGCTGGTCATGGTCATGGCCTGCTTCACCGGCTGCGCCAAGCAGCCCGCGCAGTCGGACCCCGCCGACACCACGGAGCCTGCGCAGACAACTGACACCACCCCCGAGGATTCCACCCCGGCTGAACCCGCCGACACGCGCGAAACGGTCAACATCCGCTTTGCCCAGTTCGGCAACAACCTCGACGATCTCGACGGCTATGCCAACGACCCCATCAAGGCCGCCATCGAGCAGGCCGTCGGCGTGACGCTGGAATATGACACCGGCACGGACGGCTTCGACGACCGTATGCAGACCGAGCTCTTCACCGGCAGCGCCCCCGATCTGTTCCCGACCTGGGGCGAGAGCGACAAAATCGCCAGCTGGGTGCAGGACGGCCTCGTCACCAACCTCGGCGAGATCGTCAACGCCGATCCCGACCGCTATCCCACGCTCTACAAGATGATGAACAGCGAGGAATGGAAGGCGTACAACAAGCTCTACACCGGCGATGAGACCGCCTCCTACGCCATCTACTCCGTAGCCGCCTTTGCAGATCCCTCCTTCGGCGGCGTTCCCGTTTACAACCAGGCCATCCTTGACGAGGTCAACGAGGGCAAGGTCCCCGCAACGGTCGATGAGTTCCTGACCTACTGCGAGGCCGCAGGCTCCGCCGGTTATGTCGGCTGGTGGCCGCGCAACGACAAGCTCACCAATTGGAACGAGATCGACGCGACGCTGGCTCTGCCGCAGGGCACCAGCATCACCGTTCCCAAAGGCGCCGGCACCGGCACCATCCTCTCCGGCGAGGCCGGCACGGACAGCGAATACTGGACCGTGAGCGCCGTCTCCGAGCAGAGCAAGGCTGTCGTCAAGCAGCTGGCCGAGCTTTACAAGAACGGCGGTCTCGACGCCAACATCGGCGTCAAGGGCGACTTTGACGATGCGTATGCCGATTTCGGCAACGGCACGCTGGGCGCTGTGAACTTCGGCTTCGGCTATCCCGGCCAGTTCCGTGATTTCTTCAAGAGCGCATGGCTCGCCGTCCATCCGGACGCCTCCATCGACGATCTGGCCGTCGGTCAGGCTCTGACCTCCAACGGCAGCTACGGCAAGACCTACTCCACCGGCACGTGGATCAACTCCCACTACTTTATCCCCACCTCCTGCGCGTATCCCGACCGTGTTCTCGATCTGGTCGAGTTCCTTGCCTCCAACGCAGGCCAGGATCTGCTGCATAACTGCGTGAACGGCGAGTTCAACACCAGCGTCGGCTCCGACTACTGGTCTGCGATCGACGGCGCATACGGCTACGGCGACGGCCGCTGCAAGTACGTCTGGTTCAGCTATATGTTCAGCGGTGTCGAGTACTATTGCGACTTTGAGAACCAGAGCTGGTGGGACGCCGTTTCCCATCCCGTCGACTTCTCCAACTCCTGGGCGACCGAAGAGGACGCCGCGCTCGTCAGCAAGGCCAAGGACACCATCTCCGGCTTTGTCAACGAGGTCGTGCAGCCCCTGCCCGCCTATTACAACATGGTCGCGCTGCCCGCAGAGGCGACCGATATCATCAACCAGCTCACGACCATCACCAATGAGTATCTGACCCAGTTCATCGGCGGTCAGCTGGACATCGACGCTTCCTGGGGCGACTATGCCGCCGCTTATGAAGCTGCCGGTGCAGCCGAGCTCGAAACGATGATCAACGACGCTGTCGCGACCGCCCGCACCACCTACGGCGGCTAACCACATTCCATTTCCGATGTGCAGGGGGGCATTCCCCCCTGCACACCCGCGCGCATCCTGCGCCCGCACACGGGCTTTGACCATCAGAAGGCCGGCACGACGGCTGCCTGATGCCTATCTTAATCTTTATCCGCTATTTTCCGCACTCAGGAGGTAATGTTCCATGTCCAACAAAACTATGCTCGGTGATGCATCCGGCCGCGGCGCAGTCGACGGTTTCCGCGTGACCTGCCCCGCCATGCAGCATCCCTATACAGAAGCAGAGATCGACGCAGTCGTCAAGGTCATGCGTGAGGCCTGCGGCCAGACGCAGGGCAAATACATGGTCGAGTTCTGTCTCTTATACACATCTCCGAGCCCACGAGACACTGAGCGATCTCGT
>ENA-UAKS01000673-UAKS01000673.1-human-gut-metagenome-genome-assembly--contig:-NODE-673-length-12464-cov-7.180111_pt1 | contig 12464 bp, 10 predicted proteins | sample MGYA00243692_ERZ654452 | MGnify/ENA primary metagenome ERZ654452 (study PRJEB26926, sample SAMN06164442) | human gut metagenome | biome: ENVO:00009003; feature: ENVO:2100002; material: ENVO:00002003...
TAAGCCTTCGTCGGCAGCGTCAGATGTGTATAAGAGACAGTATGAGAAAGGAATGTGCGGGAATGAACTATAAGATGATAGCTCTTGACTTAGATGGAACATTGACAAACTCAGACAAAATTATTACACCAGATACCAAAGAAGCCTTGTTTACTTTTCAAAAACATGGTGGAAGGATTGTATTGGCATCTGGACGTCCTACACAGGGAATTGTACCACTGGCAGAGGAATTGGAACTTGCAAAGTATGGTGGATACATTTTAGCTTTTAACGGAAGTCGTATTATGGATTGCAAGACTGGGGAAGTGTTGTTTAATCAGACATTAAAAATGGAGCAGACAGCTAAGTTACATGCATTGGCTCAAAAATATGAGATTAATATTCTGACATATGAAGGAGATACGATTTATACGGAAGATGATCAGGAACCTTATGGAAGAATTGAAAAAAAGATTACTAAAATGCCAATGGTTAAAGTACCGGACATTTCAAAGGCGGTTTCCACACCTGTAAATAAGTGTCTTATGACAGGAGAACCTGGAAAGGTTGCTTATGTGGAAGAACAAGTGAGAAAGGCTATGGGAGATGAAATTAATCTATACCGCTCACAGGACTTTTTCTTGGAATTAGTACCACAGAATGTAGATAAAGCAGCATCCTTAGACAGCTTATTGGAAAAATTACATTTAGACAGTACCGATTTGATTGCCTGTGGAGATGGATTTAATGATTTATCTATGATACAGTATGCAGGGTTAGGGGTTGCAATGAGCAATGCGCATATAGATATTCGTAAGGCAGCAGATTTTATTACGTTATCAAATGATGAAGATGGCGTAGCACATGTATTAGAAAAATTTGTATTTCATGCAGCATAGAAATAAATGGAATAAAAAAGTAGGCGGTGGCGTATTTTGATACGTCATCGCTTTTTTGTTCTATAGAAAAGTTTACGCTCTGTTTAATATGCTGTTGCTAAAAAGTGAAAAAATAGAGTAAAAATATCGTTTTGTGTGTTATTTGGTATAAAGTATTAAAAAAAGAAAGAATAATAAAAATAAAATGTGCAAAAATACTAAAAAGTGCTTGCAATTAATGTAAAAAAAGGTATAATAGATATGTGAAATCGCAGTAAGCGAAAAGAAAGGTGCTTTCACGGATATAGGAAGGTATCATTTAAGAAACAAGGGGAAGAGCGTACGGAAGCGAAAAGAAAAAACATGGAGGGGTTTTAAAATGGAGATTAGTATTCCAAAGATTAGAAAAAGTGTAAGAGCACATACAGGAAGTGAGGTTCGTGTACGTGCATTGTATGGGGAAGAAAAAGTGGAGATTGCTCATGGCGTGATTGCAGAGACATATCCAAGTGTCTTTGTAATAGTCAGTGAAAAGGCAGAGAGCCTATGTAAGAAAAAGGTGTCCTTTAGTTATTGCGACATTCTTACAAAGGAGATTGAATTATCGCTTTGCAGTTAGTGGAAAGCATTCTATATGGTATCACGAGAAAGTGATAAGAGAAGGCGGAGATATTGTAAGGAAGAACAGTATCTTTGCCTTCTTTGAATCTATGAATAGTTTCTGGTCTATTTTATTGCCTATTTCATATACTAATAATATATAACATTTTGAAACCTGTTTTAAAATGTAGGTTGCAGGTTTGGAACCGTTAAAGTATTCGGTATTGAACTAGGAGGACAAGGGATGGATTTAAAAAAGCAAAATATTCGCATGCGAAGGAGAAGTTGTAAAAGTAAGCTTCAGGTCACCTTGGAAGATGATTTTAATGTGCCTGACACAAAGCCTGACGTAGAGCGTATTGTTACAGGAGAAGGCAGAGTAGAAATCGCAGAAACCAATTTGTTAAATGGGAAACTGCTGGTAAAAGGAATTTTACATTTTGATATGCTTTATATTAGTCATGAGAGCCAGATTCCCGTACATAGTATACAGGGAAAAATCGAGTTTGATGAAATGATAAATATGGATAATCTGCAAGAGGAAAATGATTGCAAGGTAAAATGGGAGTTAGAGGATATTAATATCAGTCTTATTAATTCCAGAAAGATTAGTGTAAAATCCCTAGTTACAATTGAGGCCTGTGCCTGGGAAGAATATGAAGAACCTGTTGCAGTAGATAAGGAGGATGGTGAAAATGCCCCTTGTCGTTATCAGGATATGGATGTAACAGAGCTGGTTTTAGCGAAAAAAGATATTTTACGTTTAAAAGAAAATTTCCATTTGCCTGCGGGAAAGCCTAATATTAACCAGATTTTGTATTATGATATTTCTTTGCATGGGGTCGAAATGCGTGCACAGGAAGGGAAAATTTTAGTGCGTGGAGAGATGCTTCTATTTGTTATGTATAGTACGCAGGAAGAAGAAAATCAGATTGCGTATTATGAGGGTGAGCAATCTTTTTATAGTGATATTCCTTGTGAAAGCTGCAAAGAAAATATGGTATTGCAGATTGATACAGAATTACAATCAAAGGATGTGCAGATAAAACAGGACGAGGATGGGGAAGAACGCGGCATTGAGGCTGAATTTGCCATGAATTTAGACTTTTGTTTATATGAAGAAAAGCAAATGCGGTACTTGCAGGATATGTATTCGTTGGAAAAACAATTACAATTAAAACGGATCAAAATACCATTTCGGCATCTGGTCATGAAAAATACCTCTCAAAAGAGAATTAATGAGCAATTATTATTAGAAACACCTAAAAATCCTATTTTGCAGATTTGTCATAGCCGTGGAACAATACAGTTAGACGAGGTAGAATGGAAGGATAATGGTATTTCGGTAGAGGGCAGTGTGGAGATAAAAATTATTTATGTAGGAGAACAGGATGAATGGCCAGTAGGAGAGATTAAAGTGAGTGTTCCTTTTTCTCATATCATAGAAGGTGTAGGGGAAAAGGAAAATAAGATGTTTGAAGTGCATCCGCAATTGGATCAATTATCGGTTATGTTGTCGGGAAAGGATAAGGCAGAGGTAAAGCTGACCTTGTCGTTAGAAACGGTGATATTTGAAATGATGGAATATGATATGCTGGATAGCGTAGAAGAAGAAAATTACGATGAAAAATATATAGAACAATTACCAGATATGGTAGGTTATCGTGTACAGCAGCAGGAGGACTTGTGGGATGTGGCAAAAAAATTCTGCACAACGGAAGAGGCAATTCGTGAGTTGAATCATCTTGGAGATAAAAAAATAGAAGTAGGTGATAAAATATTGCTTGCAAGGGGTTGACAAACTGTAATAGGTATGTTATTCTTGATACTGTTCTGTGTAACAGAATACTGCCGAAGACAGTAGGTACCCTAGTGGTGTAAGCATGTCGCCTACCGAGGAATATAAATTTGATTATTTATACCCTTCTGTCTTTGGATAGAAGGGTTTTTCTTTTATCAGATCGGCGGTTAATCTTATAAGGAGGTAAACCAGAATGGCAAAAGTAGAATTAAAACAACCAGTTGTTGACGAAATTAAGGGTCATGTTGAACAGGCAAAATCTGCTGTAATCGTAAATTACTGTGGTTTAACTGTTGAGCAGGATACTAAGCTTCGTAAACAGTTGAGAGAAGCAGGCGTTGTATACAAAGTATACAAGAACACATTATTAAAGCGTGCTTTTGAAGGTACTGACTATGCACAGTTAGATGATCTGTTAGAAGGTCCTACTGCTATCGCATTTGGTATCGAAGATGCTACAGCACCAGCAAGAGAGTTAAACAAGTTTGCTAAGGAAGCAGAAGCATTACAGTTCAAGGGAGCTGTTGTTGAAGGTACATTTTATGATGTGGACGGTGTTAAAACACTTGCAAACATTCCTTCAAGAGAGGATCTTATTTCCAAGTTACTTGGAAGCTTACAGTCACCTATTACAAACTTTGCTCGTGTTATCAAGCAGGTTGCTGAAAAAGGTGAAGCCGCTGAGTAATTTATGTGAAGTGCATCGAGAGTATCTTATGGGTATTTGAGAGGCATCACGTTAGAATAGAAATGAATTACATTTCTTTCTCAGTAAGAAACAATATTAAAAAGATTAAATAAAATTAGTGGAGGTAATTAATTATGACAACTCAGGAATTTATCGATGCTATTAAGGGCATGACTGTTTTAGAATTAAATGATTTAGTAAAAGCTTGTGAAGAAGAATTTGGTGTATCTGCAGCAGCAGGTGTTGTAGTAGCAGCAGGTGGAGACGGAGCAGGCGCTGGAGAAGAGAAATCTGAATTCAACGTTGAATTAACAGAAGTTGGACCAAACAAGGTTAAGGTTATCAAGGTTGTTCGTGAAGTAACTGGATTAGGATTAAAGGAAGCTAAGGAAGTAGTTGACGGAGCTCCTAAGGTTCTTAAGGAAGGTGCTGAAAAGGCAGAAGCTGAAGAAATCAAGACTAAGCTTGAAGCTGAAGGTGCTAAGGTTACATTAAAATAATGAAATCCTTATAAGAAATGATAGAGGTATTGCATTTGCGGTACCTCTTTTTGATTCCCGTTTCTTGTTGCTAATCTTCCGAAACAACAGGTTACATTTAATCTAAAATATGGTAAAATAAATAGAATGATGAAGGAGATAGGTTGGTTTAAAAAACGAAAAATTTGTTTACACCTGCCTATGACTTTGCACATGATTTCATCTGAAAAAGTAGCCCATAGAGTGGCTGGAAATGTGAATATAAAGGAGAATATAAAAATGGGAAAAAAGAGAGTAGCTATGCTGCTTGCTATGTTATTGACAATTACATTTGTGTTTGGAAATGCCGTACCGATTACTACGATTAAGGCAGCAGAAAATACTTTGATTATTCATTATGGGGGACGAGAAGATGGCGATTATAATGGATGGAATGTATGGGTATGGGAAGATGGAAAAGAAGGAAAGCAGGTAGATTTTTCTGCGGAGGACAGCTTTGGAAAAGTTGCGGTTTGCAAGTTGACACAGTCTGGAAAGGTTGGTTTTATTGTCCGTTTGAATGACTGGGAAAAGAAGGATGTAGAGGAAGATCGGTTTGTAGATACGAAAAATGGAGTGACTGAAATCTGGTTGACCAGTGGTGAAAAAAAGATTTCTACAAAAGTACCAGAGGGGGCATCAAAATATAATTTAGATGGGGAAAATAAGGCACGACAAGATGTATATAACAAGAAAAAAGCGTTAAAACTTAATGTGCATTATTATGCGTTTCAAAAAAAATATAAAAAGGTACAGGCATATGCATGGTTGGAAAAAGAAGACGGCGGGACATATGATGTGCAAAAGAAGGATAAGTTTGGTGCTGTGTTTCAAATTGGTCTTTTAAATAAAAAAAAGGCAAAGACAGCGGGATTGCAGATTACGCTAGCAGATGGTTCTAAAGATTGTGAATCGGATCGTATCATTGATTTGACGCAGGCAAAAAAGAATAAATTAGACGTTTATATCGTGCAGGGAAATAAAGAAGTTTATTATAATAGAAAGGATGCAACAAAAGCACCGGTTATTTCGGAAGCGTATTTTGCCAGCGCAAAAGAAATTAAGTTCTCCATTGCAGATACGATGGACATTTCTGATGAAAAATTAGTAGGGCAATTTCAATTAAAGGATGAAAGTGGAAAGTCCTATCCATTAACAAAAGTCTGGTCTAAAAATCCAGGCGTTGAAAATAGTGCATCACTAATTTTGCAAAAGGAATTAGATTTAGGGAAGCATTATACTATATATATGAAAAATCATATTAGTAGTGCAGTGTCTGTAAGTGAGGCATTTTCTACAGAAGCGTTTGAAGACGCCTATTATTATGCTGGTGATGATTTAGGGGCAGTTTACACGAAAGAAAAAACAGATTTCCGTGTGTGGGCGCCAACTGCATCCCAAGTGACGATTAATTTTTATAGTGAAGGAACGGGAAAAAATCACATTGATTCCCAGTCTATGCTTCAATCAGAAAAAGGAACCTGGACTTATGAAGCAGTAGGAGATTACAAAAATATATATTATACCTATAGTGTAACTGTAGATGGAATTACAAGAGAAGCGGTAGACCCATATGCGAGGACAACAGGTGTCAACGGAGAACGTGGCATGGTTGTGGATTTGGAATCGACCAATCCAGAAGGATTTGATAAAGAAAAACGTCCAAAAGCAATTGGAATGACAGATTCTGTTATTTATGAATTACAGCTTCGTGATTTATCTGTGGATGATAGTTCTGGAATAGAAAATAAGGGAAAATATTTAGCACTGACAGAAACGGGAACTAAAAATTCAGAGGGTGTTTCTACTGGATTGGATCATTTGGTAGATTTAGGTATTACACATTTGCATATATTACCATCCTTTGATTTTGCTTCGATTGATGAGTCAAAATTAGATAAGGCACAGTATAACTGGGGATACGATCCACAGAATTACAATGTACCAGAAGGTTCTTATTCTACCGATCCTACCGACGGGAATGTACGTGTGAATGAGTATAAACAGATGGTACAAAGTCTCCATAAAAATGGGATTCGTGTCGTTATGGATGTGGTATACAATCATACCTTTAATATTGAGGATTCCAATTTCCAAAAAATTGTTCCAGATTATTATTATAGAAAAAATGGAACTTCCTATTCAAATGGTTCTGGTTGTGGAAATGAAACAGCATCGGAACGAGCTATGATGCGAAAATATATTGTGGACTCAGTTGTATATTGGGCGACAGAGTATCATGTAGATGGTTTTCGATTTGATTTGATGGGTGTACATGATATTGAAACCATGCAGTTGGTCAGACAGGCATTAGACGAGATTGATTCTAACATTGTAATCTATGGAGAAGGTTGGACTGGAGGAGAAGCTTCTTATGATGAATCACTTCGAGCAGTAAAGGAAAATATGAAAGAATTGGATGGCATTGCTGCATTTAGTGATGATTTTCGTGATGGCTTAAAGGGAAATGTATTTGATGAAAAAGATACTGGTTTTATTTCTGGAAACAATGCGTACATAGAGGATGTAAAGCTTGGAATTGTAGGTGCAGTTGCACATCCACAGATTGATACGGAAAAGCTAACCAAATCGGAAAAGGCGTGGGCAAATGATCCGACACAATGCATTAACTATGTATCCTGTCATGATAATCTTACTTTGTGGGATAAATTACAGGTATCGGTTCCAAAGGCATCCAAGAAGGATAAAATAGCGATGAATAAATTAGCCGCGGCGATTACGTTTACTTCGCAGGGAACGCCATTCTTGCAGGCGGGGGAAGAATTTCTTCGTTCTAAGCCTGTCAAAAATAAAGAGGAAAAATATTCGGCGAACAGTTACAACCTGCCAGACTCAGTAAATAGTTTGAAATGGGATACTCTTTCAGAGCATAAGGATGTGTATGAATACTATAAGGGACTGATTGCTTTTCGAAAGGAACATAAGAGCTTGCGGATGACAGAGGCGAAAGATGTACAAGATAATCTGGTTTTTCAAGATACATCCGGAAAGGGAAGTGTCATTGCGTATACAATTGAAAATAGTCTGAATGGAGAAGTAGCAGAAGAAATTATGGTAGTGTACAATGGAAATGCAGAAGATGTGGAGATTGCGTTACCAGACAAAGATACATGGAGCATATATATCAATGGCGAAAAGGCTGGAACAGAACCAATTGAAGAAGTTACAGGAAGTGTACATGTAGATAAAATTTCTACGGTGGTATTGGTAAAGGAAAGCCAGAAATCAAAAGCATTAAAGGTGCTTCAAAAGACGGATCTTTGCATTTATCTTAGTATAGGAATTGCAGTGTTGCTCGTATTGATTTGCATTTTCTTCTTCCATAATAACAAAGAAAAAGGAGATGAAAAAGATAGGTAAGGATAAAGAAAAAATTAAATAATTTTTAAAGGAAAAGTAATAATTTTATGGTAATTATTAACAAAATATAGTTGAAATTAATGTAGAACGGAGATAAAATATAGTAAAAATTACTAATAACAAAAGAGCCTTGCCCAAAATAAAAAAGGGATTAGGGGGGCAGACTTTTTCAAGGGGGATCGGATATGAAGAAACAGATGATTTGTAGCTTTTTGGCAATCAGTTTAGCGGGCATGATGTGTGCCGGTTGTAGTCAGAGTACGGAAAAGAAGGACTTGAAATTATCAAGTTTAGACGAAAAGAAAGGCGATGATAAAAATGTAGAACTGACTGTCTGGGGCGCGAAGGAAGATCAGGAACTATTAAAGGAAATTGTGGACAGCTTTCAGGAAAAATACAAAGGTGAAGCAAAGTTTAATATTACCATTTCTGCTCAAAGTGAAGCGGATTGTAAAGATGCGGCACTTGGAGATGTTTCCGAGTGTGCAGATGTATTTACCTTTGCAGACGATCAGTTGACGGCATTGGCGGCAGCAGGCGTTTTAAAGCCTGTCAAGGATGCGGAAAAGATTAAAAAAGATTCCTTAGATGGAGCAGTACAGGCGGCTTCTATTAATGATACATTGTATGCATATCCGTTGACCGCAGATAATGGATATTTTATGTATTATAATAAGAGCTATTTTTCTGACAGTGATTTGCAGAGTCTAGATAAAATGCTTGAAAAGGCGTCTGCAAAGGGAAAGAAAGTAACGATGGATTGGAGTTCTGGTTGGTATTTATATTCCTTCTTTGCTAATACTGGTTTAAAAGTAGGGTTAAATGATGATGGAATTACAAATTATTGTACATGGAATGGAAAAAAAGGTAATGTTAAGGGTGTAGATGTTGCTGAGAGTATGATGAAGATTGCCAGATCAAAAGGTTTCAAAGAGGGAAATGATGACGTATTAGCCAACGGTGCAAAAGATGGAAGTGTGATTGCAGGTGTTAGTGGTGTATGGCTTGCGGATCGTTTGAAAGAAGCTTGGGGAAGCAATTATGCAGCTACAAAACTTCCAACGTATACTGTGGCAGGCAAACAGGTACAGTTAGGATCTTATGTAGGATATAAGATGGTTGGTGTAAATTCAAATTCCAAACAGGTAAGTTGGGCTACAAAATTAGCAGAGTGGATTACAAGTCGGGAAAATCAGGAACTTCGTTTTGAAAAGCGTGGACAGGGTCCAGCCAATGCCAAAGCATCGGAAACAGATGCCGTCAAACAAAATGTGGCAATCAAGGCACTGTTAGAGCAGTCGGATTATGGTAGTTTACAGCGTATTGGTGGAAAATACTGGGAACCTGTGGCAGAGTTTGGTGCAAAGATGGCAACGGGAAGTACAGGGGAGTTCTCTGTACAGAAAACTATGGATGAGCTTGTTAAGAATATTACAGCGACTGAATAGAGGGGGGACAGTCATATGAAGAAAAATAGCGATAACAAAAGAGAAAAAAAACGTTTCGGAATTCGGTTTATTGTTATGGTTCCGGTTTTGGTATTGGGTATCTTTTCTATTATTTCCAATGTAATTTCATTTTCCAGTATTCAGAGTGTAAATCGAAGCGGAAGTGAAATCGCAAATACGTATTTAGAGAGTATTTCGGAGATGAGCAAGATTCAGGAAAATGTACAGTCTATACATAAAAAAGCATTGTCTCATATTATCGCAACGAAATATGATACAATGGTAACGATTGTAAATGAAATTGAGGAATTACAGGTAGAACTGGAGAAAGAGCTGACAGATTATCAAAAGTATGTGACAGAAGATACGGCAGACGAATATAACAAAATTATAAAAAACTATAAACTTTACAAAGACACATTGGCAGATTTGTTGGCATATAGTGCGAATAGTAAGACAACCAAAGCTTATCAATGTGCAAATAATGAGTTTGAAGAATACGGAAATGCTATTTTAAAGAGTATTGATACTTTAAATGAAAGTGCACATAACCAATCAAAAAATGCCAAAACAGATTTGGAAAATACAGCAGCACAGGCATTGTTTATCAGCGTTACTACAATTATTATCAGTGTCTTGCTTATCATTATTGTAGTAATCGTAGTAATCAAGGTTGTTATTAAGCCAATTCATAAGATGCAGAAACAATTGAGTGAAATTTTAAAAGACATTGAAAATCGTCAGGGAGATTTGACAAAACGTTTGGATGTAGTGCCAGTAGAAGAATTATACTTGCTTGCAACAGGTGTAAACGACTTTATTATAAAATTGCAGAGTATTTTCCATACGATTGTGGATAACTCTCAAAAGATTGATGTAGTTGTAAAAGATGTAACACAAAGCGTTGTTACATCTGGAGACAGTGTAAGTGATTTGTCTGCATTGACAGAAGAATTATCCGCTACGATGGTAGATGTATCTTCTAACGTAGAACGTATTAATCAGAATGCGGATACAGTTAATACAGAGGTTCGTGCAATTGCAGAACGTTCTGGAGAATTGAAAGATTACTCTGTTGAAATGAAACAACAGGCAGATGCGGTTGAAAAATCAGCAAGAAATAACCTTGCTACGACAGAACAGAAATTAAGTGAAATCCTAGGAGTATTGAACAAGGCGATTGAAGAAAGTAAGAGTGTAGAGCAGGTAAATTCTCTTACAGATGATATTTTAAATATTGCCAGTCAGACAAATCTTCTTGCGTTAAATGCTTCTATTGAGGCGGCAAGAGCTGGTGATGCAGGAAAAGGTTTTGCAGTTGTAGCAGAAGAGATTCGACAATTGGCAGAATCAAGTACAGAGAACGCAAGCCGTATTCAGCATATCAATAGCAATGTAATTCAAGCTGTTCGCAATCTTGCGGATAATGCAAATAATTTAGTTACTTATATGAATGAGGCAATTCTTCCTGAATTTGAGGAGTTTGTAAAGACTGGCGTAAAATACGAGGAAAATGCTTCTTATATTGAAAATGTTATGAATGAATTTGCTGGCAAGACAGGAAACTTAAGAGAGTCCATTTCTGAGATTGCTAATTCACTGGATACGATTTCACAGGCATTGAATGATGGTGTAGAAGGTGTTAGCGGAGTTGCTAACAGTACACAGGTATTAGTAGGGGATATGGATACAATTGTAAAACGAATGGACGAGAACCAGAAGATTTCAGAAGATTTAAGTCAAGAGACTTCGGTATTTGTAAAATTGTAAGTGATACCAGTTTATGTCCATTGCAAAACAACCATTCATATAAAATAATTTATGGGGTTATAGTGTTTAGCAAAGCAGTCGCTTTCTTTGAAACAAGAGAAAGCGGCTGTTTTTGCCTGTTTTGGGAAAATAAGGATATTGGAAGCCAATAAAAAGGGAGTATAATAGTAACTAATGAAAAAAAATATCAACAAGATGTAAATGATAAAAAATCGCAATAAGACACTTACCGTTTACAAAAAATCTTGTTATAGTAAACTAACAGGAGGAGAAAGAATGGAAACCTCAAAACAAGGGATAAAATTTAAAAAACGGGATGGTATTTTAATTGGCTGTTTCCTTTTCATTGGAATTATTTTTTTGGCTTATACCTATCTGCATACTTCGGAAGAAAAAAATATTTTGGTGAAAGTGGATGGTAAATGCGTCAAGACATTTTCTATAAAGGATACAGTTACTTATAAGATTACCAGTGAAAAGGGAACTAATATTTTGCGTATCGCGGAAGGAAAGGTCTGGTTGGAAGATGCAGATTGTCCGGATCGCGTGTGTGTGAATACGGGAAAAATAAAGTATCCTGGACAGAGCATTATCTGTCTTCCTCATAAAGTAGTAATCGAAATAAAGGAGGATGCTGATGCAGAGTAGGACAAAAAAAGTAGCATTGTATGGGCTTTGTATAGCACTTGCCTTTGTTTTTAGTTATATAGAATCCTTGTTTCCTGTCGTTGGGATACCTGGGATGAAACTGGGATTGACAAATATAGTTGTGGTAGTAGCCCTTTATTATATGGATGCGAAGGCAGCCTTTTTCATCAATGTTGTACGAATTATTTTAGTGGCAGCTACTTTTGGAACTGGATTGAGTTTTCTGTTTTCGATAGCAGGTGGTATGCTTTCTTTTCTGGTTATGTGGCTAATGAAAAAAATGAAATATTTTCAATTGATTACAGTGAGTGTGACAGGAAGTGTGTGTCATAATGCGGGACAGATTCTGGTTGCTATGTTTGTGTTACATACCAGTAATGTAGTATGGTATTTTGGAATATTGTGTATTACAGGTGTTGTGACTGGTGTGTTGATTGGAATAGTGACGAGTGTTATTTTACAGAAACTTCCTAAGGGAATGCTAGATTAGAAAAAGAAAGATAGGATGAGAAGCAATATGAAAATAAAAAAGAAAATCGTGTGTAGTATGTTGCTCGCAATTCTGTGTTTGACAGGGTGCAACAGTGCAAACAACAAAGTTGGAGATAGTAAGGTGACGGAGAATGCCAATGCGGAGTATACACAGGATGTATTTGCAATGGATACATATATGAGTTTGACAGCATACGGTGCAGGTGCAAAAACTGTCTCTTATACACATCTGACGCTGCCGACGAAGGCTTAGGTGTAGAT
>ENA-UAKS01000681-UAKS01000681.1-human-gut-metagenome-genome-assembly--contig:-NODE-681-length-12365-cov-8.266937_pt1 | contig 12365 bp, 12 predicted proteins | sample MGYA00243692_ERZ654452 | MGnify/ENA primary metagenome ERZ654452 (study PRJEB26926, sample SAMN06164442) | human gut metagenome | biome: ENVO:00009003; feature: ENVO:2100002; material: ENVO:00002003...
CCCTTGCCCGAACAGTCAAAATTGCTTGCTGGGATATCCCAGACCCTTATGAGAAACGGAGGCTGCCCATGGCGAACCGAAAGCGGAATATTCAGATGAAATTCTATGTGACGGAGGAGGAAAAACGGCTCATAGATGAAAAGATGGCGCAGCTCCCCACACGGCGGTACGGCGCGTATCTGCGGAAGATGGCGATAGACGGGTATATCATCCAGCTTGACACCACGGATATCAAGCGGATGAACGCTGCCCTGTCCGCCATTGGTCGGAACGTCAATCAGATCGCCAAGCGTGTCAACGCCGGAGGCGGCGCGTACAAAGCGGATATGCAGGAGATACAGGAGAGGCTGGATGAGATATGGCAGTTACAAAGACGCATCCTATCAAGTCAACGCTGAAAGCGGCCATTGACTATATCTGCAACCCGGAAAAGACGGACGGAAAACTGCTTGTATCCTCCTATGGCTGCGCCGCCGAGACTGCGGATATCGAATTTGCCTGGACCCGCCGCCATGCCATCGACAAGGGAACGAACCTGGGCCGTCACCTGATCCAAGCCTTTCAGCCTGGGGAGGTCACGCCGGAGCAGGCCCATGAGATCGGCATGGAGCTGGCAAGGGAGATCCTGGGCGGCAGGTATGAGTTCGTCCTTACCACTCACATAGACCGGGATCACGTCCATAACCACCTGATCTTCAATGCCGTCAGCTTTGCGGATCATAAGCACTACCATTCCAACAAGCGCAGCTATCACTTCATCCGCCGTACCAGCGACCGGATCTGCAAGGAACACGGCCTGTCCGTCATCGTTCCCGGCCAGGACAGGGGCAAAAGCTATATTGAGCATCAGGCGGAGCGAGCCGGCACCAGCTATAAGGCGAAGCTGCGCGCCGCCATCGACCGGCTGCTGCCCGGCTGCCATGATTTAGAGGAGCTGCTGGTGCGGTTGCAGCGGGAGGGCTATGCGCTCAAGCGGGGCAAGTACATTTCCGCCAGAGCGCCGGGACAGGAGCGGTTCACAAGGCTAAAGACCCTGGGCGCGGACTACGCCGAGGACGCCCTGACCGCACGGATGGCCGGACGCGCCAGACCCTCACGCCAGCCGAGGCACCAGAGCGGAAAAATCAGCCTGCTCATTGATATTCAGAACAACATCAAGGCCCAGCAGAGCGCGGGCTACCGCCATTGGGCGACCATCGAGAATCTGAAGCGCATCGCCGAGACCAGCAACTTCCTGACGGAACACGGCATCAGCAGCATGGAGGAGCTGACGGAGCGCTGCGAGGCGGCTTCCGCCTCCGCCGCCCGGCTGAAAGCGGAGCTGCGGGAGACCGGGGTGCGGATCGAGGAGCTGACGCTGAAAATGAAGCACGTCGCCGCCTACCGTCAGCTCAAGCCAATCTACGACCGTTATCAGGCGTCGAAGGACAAAGAGAAGTTCCTGCGGGGCTATGAGAGGGAGATCATTCTCTTTGAGGCCGCCGCCAGAGAGTGCAAGCGCCTAGGCGCCGTGCCCCTGCCGTCCGCGGAGCGGATGCAGGCGGAAATGGACGCGCTCACCGCCCGGAGGGCGGCGCTGACCGCCGAGCGTCAGAAGGCACGGCGGGAGGAGCAGGACTACGCCGCCGTGCGCCGGAATGCGGAGGAGTTCCTGGCCCCGCCCCGGCAGACGCCGACACGGCAGAAGGATATGGAGCTGGAATGACCCCTGGGGCAAACTTTTTGCCGCGATCTGCGTTTTCCCCTGGGCTTTTGCCGAAACGTCAGATATAATGAAGATACAAACGATTTTGAAGGAGGCGAACCCCATGACAAGAGGCGAGGCCTTAAAAGACTTTTTCCGCAAGACCATCCTGCCGGCGGCGTCGGCCGCGCTGCTGTACTGCATCTTCCGCTCCGCCTGCGTAAAGAACGGGGAGCTGGATTATCTCTGGCTCTGGATCCTCTGCGGGCTGCCGTTTGGGATCTGGCGGCTGCGGCTCTGGATCATACCGGGCTGCGGCTCTCTGGGCGGCGGGATCGCCCTGTTCCTTCTGAACTTCGTCTTTGCCGGCCTTATCGGCGGCTGCGTCCTTGTCTGGCGGCTGCTGGTGGCGGCGTGGTACATCCCGGTCACGGCGTACCGCCTGCTGACGGCAGACAGGTATTCCTTCCTCCCGGAGGAGTAGGATCCGCGCCATGGAAATGTGGAAAACGGCCGCTTTGCCGATGGAAAACGCATTCACGGCCCGATGGAAAAGCCGCTGCCTTTCCCACAGCCCGCAAACACCGTTTCCCACAGCACCGCCCGGCTTGGCCGTTTGCCCACAATCCCACAGCGCCTGCGACTGCTGCTGCCGCAAAAATCGCATTCCCTGATAGAAAAAATCATCATTTCATGGTAGAATGGGGACAGCCCATCGAAGGAGGAAAAAGCCCATGGACGAAAATAACTCCATCCAGCTTTTTGAAGATAGAAAAATACGCACCGCCTGGGACGAGGAAAAGGAAGAATGGTATTTCTCCGTGGTGGATGTGATCGCCGTTCTGACCGATCAGCCAACGGCAAGAAGCGCCAGCACCTATTGGGCGGTTTTGAAAAAGCGTCTGAAAGAGGAGGGCGCAAGTGAACTGCTTACAAATTGTAAGCAGTTGAAAATGCGGGCAACAGACGGAAAGATGCGTCTAACGGACGTTGCCAGCACGGAACAGCTTCTGCGCATCATCCAGTCCATCCCGTCGCCCAAGGCAGAGCCGTTCAAGCGCTGGCTGGCACAGGTCGGCCGGGAGCGCATCGAGGAGACCATCGACCCGGAACAGGCCATCGACCGGGCGCTGGAGACCTATCAGAAGAAGGGCTATGACGCCGACTGGATCCACCAGCGCATCCTCTCCATCCGCGTCCGCAACGAGCTCACCGCCGAATGGCAGGCGCGGGGCGTGGAGAAGGGACGGGAATACGCCATCCTCACCGACGAGATCACAAAGGCCTGGTCCGGCATGACCACCCGGCAATACAAAAACCTGAAAGGTCTCAAAAAGGAAAACCTCCGGGACAACATGAGCACATTGGAGATCGTGCTGAACATGCTGGCCGAAACCACGACCACGGAGCTTTCCAAGGCCCACCAGCCGGAGGGCTTTGAGGAAAGCCGGATCGTCGCCCGGCGCGGCGGCAAGGTGGCGGGAGACGCGCGGCGCGCTATCGAAGCGGACACCGGTCGGCCCGCCGTCACAGCGCAGAATGCCGCCCAGCTTAACGCCGTGGTGACGGATGTGATCCAGGGCGTGGCGGAAGCGGACAAGCCCAACGAGGACGAGAAATAAGCAAAAAAAGAAGCGGGGACGCAGCCAACGGATATACCGAAGGCCGCGTCCCCGCTTTCGCTATGGGCGCGGATGGGAAAGTGTCGAAAACCGCTGCTTTTTCGCCGCAGGAGCGCGGAGAAAAGCGCGGATGGGAAATCATAAGGGCATGGTCTGAAAACGCCGCCACGGAGGACTATTTTGCCCGTTTCCCTCCCTTATCCATGCCTTTTTTCACACGCTGGGACTGGAAGTGCGGGCAGTCCAGCACCACCGCCCGGAAGCTCTGCTTGCAGGGATGGATACAGCCCTTGCAGAGCCGGTTGTACTGCCGCCTGCCATTCTCCCCCAGGAAGAAGGCCCATTCCAGCCGCCACTTCACGCCCCGGCTCACAGCTCCCCCAGCTCCGGGGGCTTTTTCTCCGGGGCAGACCTGGGCTGCTGCTTCGCGCACTCCTGCTTTGCCGCCGCCAGCCGTTCCCGGATGGAGGGCTTTTTCTCCGGCTGCGTCCGCTCCGCGTGCTCCCTGGCCTTCTCCAGCTCCTCGCCCCGCCTGCCGTTGTTGATAACACCGTCGATCATGCCGTAGTCGTCCTCCAGCGTCATTTCCGCCGTGCGGAGGGGATTGTCCTTTTCCGGCGCATCAGCCCTGACCGCATACGCCTGGGTCCCATTTGCCATAATGAGATATTTTCCATCCTCAGAGGCGTGATGAAAACCGTATCCGTCCGCCTCCATCTGCTCCCTTGTCATGCCGCAGAGATAGAAGCTGCCCCTGGGTGTCTGGATGCGCTCGGTGATCTCGCGGCTTTTCTGCGCCGGCTGCAAAAACTCCGGCACTTCGGAAAAGCCAGCGCGGTCGCAGTAATGGGCGGTATCCCTTCCGTCCTGATGCAGCACCACGATATCCGATACCGACAGGGAGTGCCCGGTGAAATCTGCCGGACGGTCCACGTTGAACCGGGTATAAATGCTTTCAAGGTTGTCCTTCGTCGTCAGCGGCGCTTCATAGACCAGCTCGTAGTTTTCCGGCTTCACGGAAAGGCCGTTGCGGTGGATGCTGTCCAGCGGCTCAAAGCGATAATCCAGCGTTTCATTGCCGCCCTTGAGCTGGTAGATGGAGAAGCTGCCCACCGGCTCGCCCCGCACCGCCCGCGCCTGCTCCGCAATGTCAGCGGGCGTCTGCACATAGCTTGCCGCCTCCGCCATGTACTCCCGTTCTGCCTTTTCTGCAAAAGCCAGCATCTCGTCAATACGGGACTTGTCCGGATCCTCCAAAGCCGCCTTGACCTCGGCAGGGTCGAAATCCAGAAACTCCTCGTAGCCCGTGGCGTCCTTGAACTTTTCGATCTCGGAGGGAAGATGGTCCTCCTGGGTCTGGCCCAGCGCCGCCAGCCTTTCATCCAAAGCGGAAATACGTCCGGCCATCAGATTTTCATAAAGCGCTTCCTTTGCGGCGTGCGCCTCCGGGTGCTCCGCCGCGTACTGCGGATCGTTCTGACGGAAGAACTCGTCCATATCGAAAGCGATATCCATGGCCCACTCGGATTTTTCTTCTTCGGGAAGATCGTCCTGGAAGGCCATCACCCGGTATTCATCGGGGATGCTGCCGCGCTCACCATCGTAATACTCGCAGAAGCGGTCCCCCGTATCCCGCACATAGCCCTGATCCGTAAAGCTGCCGTTTTCGTCCATCGCCACGTCCCGGCCGTAGGCCTCATAGTCGATGTAGTTTTGCAGATGCTCCGGGATCTGCATGACCTCCAGCTCCTCAATGTAATAGCGCCCAAGATCGTCATAGTCCGCAATATGGGGATAGACCTCATAGCAGTCCAGATTTTCCGTCAGGTTGATGATCTCCTGCAGGCTGCCGCAATGGTCGCCCATTTCCATACCGGCCTGAAACTGCGCGTATTCGCTGTCGCTCATTTCATCCAGCTTCGACGCCAGATAATTGAGCTCGTCCAGATTTTCGTATTCGCCCAGCTTGTCATAGAGGCCGTCCACATAGCAGTCATAGTCCGTGATGAACCATTCCTCATAGGGCTGGCCGAAGTCATCCCTCTGGCCGATGCCGATACGCTTGAATACCTCCTTCAGTTCCTCGGCGGTGGTAGGAAACTTCACCCACTCGCCCACAAGCTCGCCCTCGTTGTACTTGCCAAGATTGGTGATAAAGGCGGCAAAGGGATAATCCTTGTTGTAACTGTAATCCGGCATATACGCTCCTCCTTCAGCTTCGCTTATTTTTGGGAAATTCCAGCTTGAAATCGATGTACCTGCCGCCCGTGTCGCAGAGGATCACGGCGGCGTCGTAGGCGGTCTGTTTCTTTTCAGACCACATCCCACGGACAGAAGTGCGGCCCTTTTTCAGAAGGTCTGCCGCCATCTTCTTTGTCAGCTCCTTCCTGCGGCTCGTCCAGAAGCGGTCATTTTTCCAGAGAACAAAGCCGCAGGACCGATCCGAACAGGCGAAGTTTTTCTTTCCCTCATAGACCGGCTGGCCGCAGCGGGGGCAGGTACCGACCACTTCCTTCTCCGGGGCAAACAGCTTTTGGCCGTCCTCGGAAATACAGGAATAGGTGGACACGATCTCCTGAACCATCGTGCGGATACCGTCCATGAAGGTATCCGGGTCAGCGCCGCCCTTTGCGATCTCCGTCAATTTCTGTTCCCATTCCGCTGTCAGCATGGGAGAGGTCAGCGGCTCCGGCAGGACCGTGACAAGGTTGATACCGGCTTTTGTGGGGATCAGGCTCTTGCCCTTGCGTTCCACAAATCCGGCAGCCACCAGCTTTTCGATGATAGCCGCCCTGGTCGCAGGCGTGCCAAGGCCTTTTCGCTCCGCCTCGTCGGGGATACCATCCTTGCCTGCGTTCTCCATAGCGGACAGAAGGGTATCTTCGGTGTAGGGCTTCGGCGGCTGGGTGAAATGCTCGGTGACGGAAACCTCCGCGCCGTCAAAAGTCTGCCCTTCGGTGAAGTCCGGCAGCGTGCCGCCGTCCTCGTCCGCAGGTCTTTCTTTCAGGGAGGCACGGAAAATGCGGTCGATCTCCCGCCAGCCTTCGGAGAGAATACGCTTGCCTTTTGCGGCGAAGGAATAACCGCCGCAATCAAAAGTTGCCGTGACCGCCTCATACACATACGGCTCCGCTGATGCACACAGCAGCTTGCAGCAGACCAGAAGAAGCAGCTCACGCTCGCCCAGGGACAGGGCGGGGATATCCGCTTTCTCAATCTCCAATGTAGGGATGATGGCGTGGTGGTCGGATACATCCCTATCGGAGGTCATGGCCTCCACCAGCGGGAAGAAGTCACTGATCCCGTCAAAGGGCGGCAGCTTTGCCGCCAGGTGGATCACACAGGAGGCCGTTTCCGCCATATCGGAGGTCAGATACCGGCTGTCCGTGCGAGGGTAGGTCAGCAGCCTTTTTTCGTAGAGGCTCTGGGCGTAGTCAAGGGTCTGCTTCGCCGTGTAGCCAAGCAGCCGGTTTGCCTCACGCTGCAAGGTGGTGAGGTCATAGAGCTTCGGAGGCTGTTCCTCCTTCTGCTCCTTCGTGACGGAAGTACAGATGACGGCCGCGCCCTTGCACATGGCCGCCGTCTGCTCCGCTTCCGCCGGATCGGTGAACCTCTCCGACACCGCCTCCGCGCCTGCCAGCGTCAGGCGCACATGATGATACTTCTCCTTCTGGAACAGCGCGATCTTCGCGTCCCGCGTCGCCAGCAGGGACAAGGTGGGCGTCTGGACGCGGCCCACGTTCAGGGTACGGTGATAGAGGACGGAGAAAAGGCGCGTAGCGTTGATCCCCACCAGCCAGTCCGCCCTCTGGCGGCAGAGGGCTGATTGATACAGGGCTTCATACTCGGCGCCGGGGCGCAGCTCGGAAAAGCCCTCCCGGATGGCGCTATCCTCCATGGACGAGATCCAAAGTCGGAGGACCGGCTTGCGGCAGCCGGCCATTTCATACACCAGACGGAAGATCAGCTCGCCCTCACGCCCGGCGTCGCAGGCGTTGACGATCTCCGTTACGTCCTCCCGCGCCATGAGACGCTTCACATTGTCCAAAGCCGCCTCCTTGCCGGGGATGGGGGCGTAGCGGAAGGGCTCCGGCAGGATGGGCAGATCCTCATAGTGCCATTTCTTGAAGCGCTCGTCATAGCCGCCCGCGTCCAGCGGGGATACCAGGTGCCCCACGCACCAGGAAACGAGAAGTCCGCTGCCCTCATAAAAGCCGTCGGCCCTGGATGAAGCCCCCAGGGCCGACGCGATAGATTTTGCCACGCTCGGTTTTTCTGCGATGATCAGCTTACTCATGCTCCGCCTCCGTTTCAGCCTCCGCAGGCTCGTCCTCGTTGATATACTCCTCGTCGGGGAAATCGTACTCGTCGGGATCGGCGCTGACCTTCACGCTGCTGCGGTTCGGCTTGATGAACTTCACATAGGCGAAGGCTCCGCCGCCTGCCAGCACCACCAGCGCCACCGCGGCCAGCAGGCCGCTGCCGCTCTTTTTCTCCGGCTGCTCCGGCTCCGGCTCCCTGACCTTCTCCTTGCCCGCACACTCGGAGAGGTTGGTCTTGCAGACAGGGCAGGATGTATCCACCGCGCCGGCCGCGCATTTTTCCTTACAGGTACACACGGGAGCGGCAGGCGTCTCCTCGTCCATCAGGGCCAGCAGGTCGCGCTCGTCTACCTGGTTGAGAAAGTGGACGGTGTTCTCGCCGTCCTCCGCCCGGTCGATGATGATGTAGAAATAGTTGCCGCCTTTTGTGACCACGGTGATGAACTGCTTGTCCCCGGCGCTTTCACCGGCGATATCGTCCACCAGGGTCATGTTGCCCTCCGGGGTCAGGGGCTGGGGTTCATAGCCGCCCGTGGTTTCCTCCCCGGTGTAGTAGGGCTCGCCGTCTCCGCCGCCTGCGAAGGCAACGGTGGAGGTGGCCGCCATGCAAAAAAGCGCCAGGAACACGGCGGCGAAACGGCGAAAAGCTCTGTTACGCTTCATCTTCCACACCCTCGCTTTCCTCCGTCTCCATCAGCCCGTCCGGCAGGGAGATCATGCCGCTGGCGTAGGCGCGCAGGAAGGCGGTCAGCTCCCTGTTGTCCATGCGGACAGCCTTTACCATGCGGACGATCTCCAGGTTCTCCTCCTCCGTGAGCTGGGCTTCCAGCGCACGGAGACGCTTCTGCTGCTCGGCGATCTTTTCCCTCGTTTTCTCAATATCCTTGCGGATCTTCTCAGTCGTTGCCATGATTGCATTGCTCCTTTCCAAATCGTTCTTTCCATGAATAATTGCGCCCAAGCCCCCGAACGGTTTTCAGGTTGGCCCGTGCGTTATCCTCCAATGCCAGCGCGCGCCGGAACAGATCCGGGTAACGCTCCCGCAGGTCGATGATCTCCTCCGCTCGCATACTGGGACAGAAAAAGCAGGAGGACTTTCCCGGCTGCGGCAGGCCCGCTGCCTCGATTGCCCGGACACACGCCTCCCGGTCCCATCCCCATTCCATCAGGGGATACCTCTTGCTGTACTTTGGGTCTGCCAGATCACGCAGAAGGACCTTATCGCTGCGATAGTGCTCGCCAGCGTCATAGCCGATGAACTTGACCACCTTTTTCCCGCTGTTCCAGACCTCACGGCATGGAGGATAGTTGTTGCAGAACTTTTCCTGCGGTCCGATCTTGTGTTTCAGAGAACACCGCTTGAAGCCGTAGGCGATAGAGGGCAGCGTACCGCTTTTCAGACATTCATCCTCCAAGGTCAGCCGCCTGCCGTCCTTCGTGGTCTTATAGACCCGTGTGATCTCCGGCATACCGTGATCCTTCAGCCAGCGATCCATAATATCCAGATAGGCGTAGGTATGGGGATGCTCACCGCCCGTATCCGCAAACAGGATCAGGTCAACAGGGATACAGTGCTGGTGCAGCCCAACAAGAAGGGCGGTGCTGTTCGTACCGCCGCCATAGGAAACAATATTGATATGCTCACCTCATCTCAAAGCCTTTTCGTATCGGTATTTCATTTGTGCCGGATACAGCGGTTCGGGCGGGCGGCGTCTGCCGGTCCACTCCCGTCCGCCCGCCAGCCCCGCGCATCGCCAGCCGGAGGCACGAAGGCTGACGCCGCTCTCCGTGTCCAGAATGTAGGTGACGATCCTATGGTAGCCCAGGACCTTCGCCGCTCGCGCCGCCGCGCCATAGAGGAAGCTGCAAGCGTTTTTTGTCCCGTCCGTGCAGAGGCGGTTGACCTCCAGGGTCAGCCCATCGTCCAGGTATCGGCTCACCGGCCGCCCCACGATGGCGACGCCCGCCAGACGGCCGTTCGCCATGCAGCCCAGGGAGAACTTATGCCCTCGCACCGGCTTATGGTGGCGGTGGTGCTCTGCGACAAACCTGTTTGCGTCGGCAAGGGACATCGGTTTTACAGTCAGCATCGGCTCCGCCTCCATCAGTTGTACGGCGGTCTGCCGTAGGCATAAAAGTGGGACTGCCAGTAATTTGTGTTGAGGCTGGTGTACTGGATGGGATCGCCGCAGTGCAGGAGCATCCCGTCCCCCACATAAAAGCCCACATGGCTGACCCCCGGCGTGTCGTAGGTGCCCACAAAGAACACCAGATCCCCCGGCCGCGGCTCGGATACCGGCGTGGAAATGTTGTAGAGGCCCTGCGCCCCCAGCCGCCCGGTATTACACAGGCCGCTGTTGGTCAGGACATAGCTGACAAAGCCGCTGCAATCAAAGGAGGTAGAAGGGCTGCTGCCGCCCCAGACATAGGGGAAGCCCAGATACTTCTCCGCCTCTGTAATCAGCGTGGCAAAGCGCTCGTCGGACAGATACTCCGCCGGGATCTCGTACTTGGCTGGCGGATTGGTCACATACTTGGGAACATAGCCGGAGGACGGGAACAGGTCGGGGCGGTTGCCCAGGGTGGACATATACACGGCGTACATGGAAAGCGTCTCCTGATCCATCATGTAGACCGGCAGATGGGAGAGGTCGAAGTTTTCCAGCTTCACGGTGCAGATATAATAATCGTAATAGACCCGGTAGCTCTCCGTATGGGTGTTGCCCTCCTCGTCCGTCCAGGTATCCGTCTCGATGTAGTACCGCCGTTCCACCTCCACCGTCTCGGTGAGGATGTATTGCCGGTCAAACAGCATTTGAAGGTCGCCCTGCACCTGGTCTATGGTGAAGGTGCCCTCATGGAGCGCCGACAGGATGGACAGCAGCACATAGGGATCGTGCTCAATGTCATCCAGATCGTAGTGATACTCGTCATAGTCGTGGGTCTGCTCATAGGTATCCAGATACCGCCGCAGCTCATCCTCTTTGGCGCAGTAGGCGGCCTCCGCCGCCAGCAGGTCAGCATCCTCGGAAAGATAGGAGGAGGCCACAATGTTGGACACGCCTCCTCCGAACATGGAGGAGCAGGATTGCAGCAGGCCCAACAGCAGCACCAGAACAAGGCCGATCCCGCCGATGATAAGGAACACCTTCTTGTGCCGGGCTATGAACTCGCCGGCCTTCTTTGCTGCCTCCGCGCCCTTCTTTGCGCTCTTGGCTGCCGTCTGTGCCGCCGCCTTTGCACCCTCCGCGCCGCGCGACGCCCGGTAGGACGCCGCGTACTGCCGCTGCATCCGCTTCTTCTGCCAGATGCGGGAGATGGGGCTGCCGGACGCAAGCTGGGGGTTATCATGGAGCGCCTTTTGGTAAAGCGCCTCCGCGTTGGCCCTGACCGCCGCCTGCTCCGCCTTTGCCGCGTCCCGCCAGGGCTTCACCTGCCGCTCCGCCCGCCAGTTTTGCAGCTTGCGGTTCCCATAGCCCACGGCTTTTTCCATGCCGCGCTCGGTGAGATGGCCCGCGGCCACGCCGGAGTTCTCCTGCTCCACCTCCCGCACCTTGGCGTGGGCGGCGTGGGCGACCTCCTGCAAAGGCCGCGTCAGCGGGTTCGGCCCCGGCTGCCGGATCGAAGCCGGCTTATCCGTCTCATGGAATACCAGTCTTGTACGCCCGGCGCCGGAAGCCTCGTCAAAGACACGCTCCGTGCCCAGAACGCGCTTTTTGGGGATGGCGGCCCTTGCCGCGTCCAGCTTATCCGCCGCCTTATCGGACTTGCGGATCGCCTTTTGCAGCTCCGGCGCGGCGCGTTCCTCGCCTGAAAACTGCAAGCGGGAGGATGGGCGGCTATTTGCCGCCGTACCCTCCCGGTAGGCTTTGCGGCGGTTCCGCCGCTTTTTCTTCTGAGACTTCCGGACGCGCCGGTCGTCCAGATGGTGGAGGACAGTCCTCGCCAGCGCCGTGGAATCGCCGGAGGGGGAATAGTCCTGCTCCGGCGCACGGTCTGAAACATGGCTCGCCTCGCCTGTGACCATGTTGACGGAAATGGCTCCGTCACGGGTCATCTTCTGCGCCTCCTTCTCGGCGGCCTTCCATTCCTTCATGCGTCACCACCTGCCTTTCCGTAGGGACAAATGCTCACGCACTCGCCCGTCTCGATCATGGAGATATACTTGAAAATGGGATATGCCTGGGGCGGGCAGACCGCGTTGCCCAGGGTTTTCAGCCGTAGGGCGCGGTCCGCGGTGTTTTCTGTGATACGGGGGACACCCTCCGGCTCGGCGGCCCAGAGGATACGTCCGTCCATTTCCGGGGGAAGCCCATGAGCCATTCCACCCAATCCGGGTTCAGCGCCGCCGTCTCGGATACCGGCCGCTCCTGCCGGATCACCTGGGATGACAGGTTGGCAGACGGGGCGCTGTTCCGAAACGCCGCCGGTTTCAGCGTGGAGCGGTAGCCCTCCGACGCTGCCGGGGTCAGATAGAATACCGCCGCCGACAGGCTCAGGCTCCAGATGGCCCCGTTCCGGTTCACCTTGCGAAAGATCCCGTTGTCGGAGAGGTACACATCCAGGTTGGCCGCGTCCCTGCAGGTGTTCTTGTCGGAGGCAAGGGGCGTGGGAAACATCAGCCGCGACGATAAAAGTTCGCTGGCGCTCATGCCATGCGCCGACGCCGCAAGCCGGAAATACGAATGGGAGAACAGCGTATCCCGCTTTTGCCAGGTCAAAGATCGTTTTGTCGAG
>ENA-UAKS01000686-UAKS01000686.1-human-gut-metagenome-genome-assembly--contig:-NODE-686-length-12338-cov-5.111536_pt1 | contig 12338 bp, 10 predicted proteins | sample MGYA00243692_ERZ654452 | MGnify/ENA primary metagenome ERZ654452 (study PRJEB26926, sample SAMN06164442) | human gut metagenome | biome: ENVO:00009003; feature: ENVO:2100002; material: ENVO:00002003...
ATGTGTATAAGAGACAGAACCCGCGCTGGCCTATCTGCGCGGCGATCTGACCGGCACGCCGCAGGCGGCATTGAGCGAGGCGGAAATTTCGCTGCTCTATCTGAGCAATCTGAAAAACGCCGTCCACTGGACGGTGAAGCTGGAGCAGATCTCGCTGCTGTGCGCCGACGCGATGGAAAGCGGCCGGAACGTGTTCCACACGGCGCTGCATTTTTCCAATCTTCTCTGCGTGTCGGAGCATCTGCCGGTGCGCGAGTCCGCCGGACAGCACCTGCTGCGCATCGCGCCGATGCTCTCCGCCGATCAGGCCAACGAGATCGCCTGCGACCTCCTTCGGGAGCTGGAGACCGGTGAGGAGCAGATCACGCGCTTCATCCCGCCCTACATCGGGCGCTTCATCTGCCTGCTGCCGGAAAAGGAGCTTCTGGAGTCGGTGGAATACCTCGAAAAAATGGCCCATGGCGCCGCGCCGCGCACGGCCTGTGTGGCGCTCGAGGCCATCGGTGAGGTTGTCGTCTCCCTGCGCGGGCAGTCCGACGAAATGACGTGGCGGCTGCTCGGCAACCTTATGACCGGCGTGAGCCACTATGACGACTCCGTGCATCAGGCGGCGATGCAGGTGCTCTGCTGCCGTGTGTTCGGAAGCGGCTGCCTGCCGCTTGCCCTGCGCGGAGCGCTGTTCGCACGGCTGCACAAGAAGCTCCTGACGCTGCTGTCGCAGCCGCGGCAGGCGCGGCTGACGGTGTTCCACACGGCGGCGATGCTCAATCACCTCTACCGCTTTCTGGTGCGGCATGAGGTGGAGCTTGGCGCGTTTCCATTCGGGCCGCAGAAGCCCGCCGCCTTCTTCCCCGGCACCTTCGACCCCTTCTCCGCCGGACACAAGCAGATCGTCGAGCGCATCCGCAGCCTCGGCTTCGAGGTCTATCTCGCGGTGGACGAGTTCTCGTGGAGCAAAAAGACGCTGGCGAAGCTTCTGCGCCGCCAGATCGTCGCCATCTCCGCCGCCGACCAGTGGGACACCTACCTGTTCCCGGACGATATCCCGATCAACATCGCCATGCCGCGCGATCTGGCGCAGCTCAAGACGCTCCTGCCGGGTCGGGAGGTCTATCTCGTCGCGGGCAGCGACGTGATCCGCAACGCCTCCGCCTACCGCAGCACGCAGCCCGGCTCCGCGGCGGAATATAACCACATTATTTTCTATCGCGGCGAGGACGCGGACTCCGGCAGGCAGGACTTTTCCGGCATCATCCGCGGCAAGCTGCGCGTGCTGACGCTCCCAGCCTTCTATGAGACGGTCAGCTCCACGCGCATCCGCGAATATGTGGACCGGGGACTGGATATCTCGATGCTGGTCGATCCGGTCGTGCAGTCGTTCATCTACGAAAACGGCCTGTATATCCGCGAGCCGGAGTCGAAGAGCGAGCTTTCGCGGCAGGAGCTGCAATATCACCTCTATCTGTCCGACGCGCCGGAGCTGCCGGAGAAGATGCGCGAAGCGCTGCTGGCGCATCCGTCGCCCATCGGCGTTACGCTCCGCCAGAGCGCAGAGCTTGCGGCGTGGGCCGTCGGCCACACCATTCAGGTGCGGGAGCTTTACGACCGCCTCGGCTCTCTCGAGGCGGCCAGAGAGGTGCGCCAGCGCGCCTCCGGGCGGCTTCTGATGGTGGACGCGCTCGGCTTCCCGGACGGCGTCCGGGACATGGAGCGCTGCCGGATGCTGCTCAACGAGCTGCTTGCGCGCAGTCTGGACGGCGACCACACCTACGCCGTCTGCCGCTGCGCGCCGGAGAATGCCGCGCTGCGCGAGGCGCTTTTGCAGCTGGGCTTCCTGCCCATCCCGTCCGGAGACGGCGTTTACTGCGTGGATATGCGCGCGCCGGTCATGCTTTTGCAGGACGTGATGCTCACCATCAAGCAGCCGCACCATGACGATCCCGCCGTCAAGGCGGCGGTGATGCGGGCGCGGCCGCGTCTGCGCGCGGCGCTGGGGCGGATGTTCCCCGGAAAGCTCCTGCTGTGCTTCGATTCCGAGCTTCTCAATCAGTCGCTCATGGAGCGCGTGCAGCGCATCGGCGGCGTGGATAAGCTCGCGCCGGGCGAACGGCTCTGCCGGGATATGTGCGTTCCCTACGGAAAAATTCTCTCCGACGTTGTCGTGCCGCACATCGTCACCAAGACGCTGCACGCGGAAAAATGCTTCGACGCCGATCTGCGGCGGTTTGACATTCTGGAATTCCCTGGCTATTCGCCGCTGCGCAATCAGGTGCGGATGCTCAAGAGCTTCGAGCGGCCCGTGCTGCTGGTGGACGATCTGCTGCACAACGGCTACCGCATCGAAAAGCTGGATAAGATATTCCGGGAGGAGGGCTTTGAGCCGGAGAAGATCGTCGTCGCCATTTTGTCAGGCCGCGGCCGCGACATCATGCAGGCGCAGGGCCGCGCGGTAGAATGCGAGTATTTCATCCCGAATCTGCACTACTGGGTGACGGAGAGCCTGCTCTATCCCTTCCTCGGCGGCGACAGCGTCGAGGGCACGCGCAGCCGGAAGCGGAGTCTTCCATCGATCAACCTCATCCTGCCGTATTACTATCCGAATTATTTCCGCGATGCCGCGCCGGAGCGTGTCTATGCGCTGTCCGAAACGGCGCTGGAAAACGCGCTGGAGATCCTGCGGGCGCTGGAAAAGGCGCATCAGGAGCAGTTTGCCTCGATGCTGACCATCCGGCGGCTCGGCGAGGCGCTTTACCGTCCGCGCCTGCCGGAGCAGGGCCAGTGCATGCTGCACGACGGGTCGCTGCCCGCGTCGGCCTATCTGCTGGACAGCCTCCAGCAGCTGGACCGCATCCGCAGAAAGGAGCCTGCTGAACATGAGCTATTATAATTGGAGGGGCTTTTGCCTGTGCGGAACGGAGGACCTTCCGCCCGACGCCGTGGCGGCGGACGCGCCCTTTGCCCCGCTGGTTTTTCTCGTCCGGCGCGACCCGCTGACCGCGCGCGGACTGTACGCCATCGAGCGCCCGGAGGAGCTTTTGGAGCAGCCGGGACCTGCCAGCCTGCTGCCCTGCACCGCTGCCGCGCCGGAGCTGCCGGAGGCAGCCGCCGCGCTGGTGCGCGCGCACGGCGCGACGGTGCTCAACACGGCGTTCCGGAATGCTTTTTCCGTTCTGGAAGCGCAGCTGCGCCGGAAAAAACGCGGCCTGCGGGCGACGCTCGTCGGCCTCGGCGATGTCGGCGGCACCGTCCTGACGGGGCTGAAGCTGCTCGGCAGCGAGTTTTCGGAGATCGCCGTCTTTGACCCCTACGCGCCGATGTGCGCGCGGTACGAGCTGGAGCTGAATCAGGTGCTGCCCGTCTCCGACGGCCAGCCCATGCCGCGCGTGACCATCTGCCCGGAAGAGCGGCTGTTCGACTGCGACGTGTTTCTGTTTACGGCCTCGCGCGGTGTGCCGCCGCTCGGGAGCGAGGTGAAGGACGTGCGCATGGCGCAGTATGCGGCAAACCGCGAAATGCTGCACCAATATGCAAAAAAAGCCCGCGAGGCGGGCTTCCGGGGACTTTTCTGTCAAATCTCCGACCCGGTCGATCATCTGGCGCGGGCCGTGTTCCTCTATAGCAATCAGGACGAGACCGGCGCGTATGACTTCGCCGGGCTTCTGCCGGAGCAGATCCAGGGCTTCGGCCTTGGCGTCATGGCCGCGCGTGCGGCCTATATGGCGGAGAAAACGGGTCTGGACTTTACAAACGGCCGCGTCTACGGCCCGCACGGCGCGGGCCTGATCGCGGCAAACGACTACGGCGCGGGCTATGACGCGGAGGCGTCGGAGCGCCTGACGCAGCAGACGCGCGAGGCCAATCTCCGCGTGCGGGAGCTGGGCTTCAAGCCCTATATCGCACCGGGGCTTTCCTCCGCTGCCATCTCGGTGCTTCGGATGCTGCGCGGCGAGACGTATTACAGCGCCTTGCCGCTGGGCGGCTGCTATTTCGGCTGCCGCAGCCGCTGGACGCACTGCGGGCAGCAGCTCCTGCGGGAGGCGGTCTGCCCGGCGCTTTTTGACCGCCTGAAGCAGACCCATACCGCTTTGAAGGAGTTCCGATATGTATGAAAACGCTGAAGCTTCTCCGGCTCGGGGCCGGTGAACGGCTGGAGCGCCTGCTTTGCCGGGCGCTTGCGGGTGTTCCGGCAGAGGCCGCCACTCTGATGGATGCGGAATGCGGCCTTGACGGGTCGCGCATCCTGTTCGCTCTGCACATCGACGAATACGGGGCGGAGGAATCGCTCCACACGCTGCTCCGCACCCTGCGCAGAAGCCCCGGCGCGCTGCGCGGGAGCGTCTGCGGCATCGTCGTGGACGGCGACGGCGAGCTTTATACCAAGGCCGCCGCGCAGGCGCTGGCGCTGGCCGTGAGCCTTGCGGGCGGGCTGCTTCCGGGCAAGCCGCTCGTGGAGGGAACCGGCTCGCTCTACAATCAGCACATCGCGGCGAAAAACCTCGGCGTCTCGCTCGAGGAGGCCTATTTCACCCGCGCCGCCGATCTGGTACGGCGGGTTCTCGCATTCGAGCCGCCGAAATTTGCCGCGCCGAGGCTGCTGATGCTCCATGCCTCCGGAAACCGCCAGTCCAACACGGTCTGGATGGGCCGGGAGGTGCTGCGGCGGCTGCCGGAGCCGTTTCGATCCCGCGAAATTTCGCTCCAGAACGGAACGATCTTCGATTGCCGCGGCTGCTCCTACGACGCCTGCCTCCATTTTGCCGAGCAGAATCGCTGCTTCTATGGCGGCGCGATCACCGAAGAGGTGCTGCCCGCCGTGCAGGAGAGCGACGCGCTGCTGCTTCTGTGTCCCAATTTCAACGATGCTGTCAGCGCCAATATCACCGCGTTTTTCAACCGCCTTACAAATCTGCTCGTCCTGCGCGACCTGAGCGAGAAATACGTTTTTGCCATCGTCGTCTCCGGCTACTCCGGCAGCGACCTTGTCGCGCGGCAGATCCTCGGCGCGATGAGCATGAACAAGGGCGCGATCCTGCCGCCGCAGTTCTGCCTGATGCAGACCGCGAACGATCCCGGCAGCGCGCAGAAAAGCGAAGGCATCGCCGGGCGGCTGGACACCTTCGCGGCGCACATCGCGCGGACGCTGCTTCCCTGAAAATCCGTCATGACAGGAGGAAACAAGATGTTCAGACCCATGCGAAGGGCCAAAAAGGCCATTCCGGATGAGGCCGCGAAGCGGCTGCTGCAAACCGAGCGGCGCGGCGTCCTCGCGGTAAACGGCGATCTGGGGTATCCTTACGCCGTTCCGGTAAATTTTCTATACGACGAGGCCGCCGGGAAGCTCTACTTCCACGGTGCGCGGGCCGGCCATAAGGCCGACGCCCTGCGGCGCGACGAGCGCGTCTGCTTCACCGTCTACGGCGCGGAGCGCGTCGAGCCGGAGGCGCCGTGGGCGCCCTATCTGCAAAGCGCCGTCGTGTTCGGGCGCTGCCGCCTGATGGAGGACGGCCCGGAGGCGGAGGCCGCGCTGCGCCGGCTTGCCGCGAAATATTATCCCGACGCGGAGACGATCGAGACGGAGCTTGCGCACGCCGGACGGGCCGTGCAGGTTTTTGAGATCACGGTCGAGCATCTGAGCGGCAAGCAGATACAGGAAAAGTAATTGCCGCCGCGGCTGTCCGCCAACGGAGCGCTTCCGTTCAGCGTCTCTGCCTCGCGGCATGGCGGAAGCGGAGCGTCGCGGCCAGCAGCACGACCGGAAACACGACCGCGCACAGGATACCGAGCTTCAGCTGTCCGCCGAAGCGTTCGGCGAAAATGCCCGCCCAGCTCGGGCCGGAGGTGCAGCCGATATCGCCCGCCAGCGCCAGCAGACCGAACAGCGCCGTACCCGCGCCGCGCATAGCGGCAGCAGCCATGCAGAGCGCCCCCGGCCACGCGACCGATACGGCCAGACCGCACAGCGCGCAGCCCGCCAGACTCAGCCACGGCCACGGCGCAAGCGCGATCAGCAGATAGCTGCAAATGCACAGCACAGCGCCCGCCGTCACAACGCCGCCGATGGCCTTATCGTCAAAGCGTGTGCCGAGCATACGTCCCAGCGCCATAAACAGCGCGAACAGGCACGGCCCGGCAAGGTCGCCGACCGTCTTGCTGACACCCAGCTCCGTTTCGATCATGGTCGAGGCCCACTGGCTGACGGTGATCTCCGTCGCGCCGGAGGCGAACATAATGACAAAAATCAGCCAGAAGCGCCGGTCGTGCAGAAGCGGCCGGATGCCCTTGATGGCGCTTTCCTCGGCCGCCACGAGCGGCATCGGCGAGCAGAGGAACAAAAATGCGTTGCAGAGCGGAAGGATCGCCCACAGGCAGCAGAGGATGCGCCAATTCCCGATCCCGAACAGGCGGAAAAACAGCGTCGAAAGCAGCACGACCGCCACCTGGCCCCAGCTGAAAAACGAGTGCAGCAGATTCATGGCCGCGCTCTTGCGCTCGGTCGGGCAGGCGTCAATGATCGGGCTGACCAGCACCTCGATCAGTCCCGCGCCCGCAGAATAGAGCAGCGTGGCGATCAGCAGACCGGTATAGGGGTCCGCCGTCAGATCCGGCAGAAACGCCATCAGCAAAAAGCCCGCCATGGCCAGAAAATGCGCCGCGACGATGCAGCGGCGGTAGCCGATGCGGTCAACAAAAAAGGATGACGCCAGATCCACCAGCAGCTGGATGGCAAAGGTCAGCGTGATCATCAGCGAAATGCGGCCAAGCGGTATCTGATATTCCGTCTGGAAGCGCGCATAAAGCAGCGGCGCAAGCGTACAGATCGTCGCCTGCACGATGTATCCAAGGAAGCAGGCGGTCATGGTGCGGCGATAGCCGCTCTCACGGGTCAGCATAATATTCTCCTTTTTTGAGTACTCCGCTCAGTATAACTGAAAGCACACCGGATTTCAAGTCCGATTTCGGACTTTTCTGTTTCATCCTCAGACAGACTATGGAAAAGTGCGCGGATCTGTGCTATGATGTCGAACGAGGGTATTTTTATGGTGAGGGAGGATGTGCATGAGTCCGTTTCTGGTCCTCGCGGCGCTGCTTCCGGCGGCGCTGCTGCTGCTGCGCGTATACCGGCTCGACCGGATCGAAAAGGAACCGGCCTCCGTGCTCTGGGCGCTGCTCGGCTGCGGAGCGGCGGCGGCGCTGCTGGCATATCTGCTGGAAACGCTGCTGACGGCTCTGCTGGACCGCTGGCTGGTCAGGGGAAGCATGGCGTATCTGGCGGCGGAGAACTTTCTCGTCGTCGCCTGCACCGAGGAGCTTTGCAAGCGCCTCCCCGTCCGACACATCTTCTGGCGGCACCGCGCGTTTGATTACCGCTTCGACGCGGTGGTCTACTGTGTCTTTTCCGCACTGGGCTTCGCTGCGCTCGAAAACGTGCTCTACGTCGCCGACTCCGGCTTCCGGACGGCGGTCATGCGGGCGCTTCTGTCCGTGCCGGGCCACTTTTTCTTTGCGGTCTACATGGGCGTCTATCTGGGCGAGGCCAAGTCCGCGGAAACGCGCGGCTTGCGGCGGCAGCAGCGGTATTATCTGCTGTGCAGCGCCGTCGTCCCCATCCTGCTGCACGGCTTCTGGGATTTTGACCTGAGCCTCGACGCGCCGTGGGCGACCATCGTGTTCTACGCCTTCGTGCTGATCTTCTTCCTGCGCGCGAACGGACTTCTCCTGCGCGCGTCGGCCAATGATACGCACGTCGCGTCGTAGCGCCGGCGGCGCATTTTCTGCCCGCCGTGCATAAATTTGCATTTTCCTCTTGACAAACTGCAATAACATGCTATAATTACAGCCAACATCCTCGGAAGATATTCAAAACTGAATAGTCAAACACAGAGATATAGAGGCGCGGAATCCATCAGTAGCTGCCATCAGGTGCTCAAACACCGGTGAGGGACAGCGAAAGGGGCTTCCGCCGAAATGAAGCGTCGTTTGAGCGCGCTTTGTTGGGCGTCTGGAGAATATCCATGCGACTGTCGCAATGTTTTTGCGGAGTGCTATATTCGATTTGCGATGAAATTTTTTCCGAACGGTCGAAGCACTTGCTTTGACCGTTCGTTTTGTATTTCCGGCGTGAAAGCCGTCTCCGGGGGGATACAAATCGCCTTACAGGAGGAAACCATCATGAATCGCAGAATTTTTGCAGGAATCGTACTTTTCGCGCTGCTGTGCGCCATGCTGACCGGCTGCGGAGGCCGGGAGAAGGTCGATCTGAACGGGGCCGCCTCGCTGGCAGACCTTCGCGGCGCGACGCTCGGCGCACAGACCGGCACCTTCCATTTGCAGGCCCTCGAGCAGGTCGAGGGCGTCACGAAGAAGGACTACGCCGACTTCACCGATCTTCTCAATGCGCTCCGCTCCGGCGCGATCGACGGCTATGTCGCCGAGGAGCCAACGGCGCTGGAGGTCTGCGGCAAGGACGACACGCTCACCTATCTCCCCTTCCGCAACAATGAAAACGGCTTCACGGCCACGGACGAGGAGACCGGCATTGCCGCCGCGTTCCGTACCGGCTCGGACATGACCGCGCAGGTCAACGCCATTCTCGCAGATATCCCGCAGCAGACCCGTCAGGAGCTGATGGCGCAGATCGTCGCCATGAGCGCCGACCCGGATACGGAGCGCTCCGAGGCGCCGGTGCTCGACGCCTCCGGCAGCACGGAAAACGGCGTTTTCCGCATCGCCATGGAATGCGCCTACGCGCCGTTCAACTGGACGCAGACCACGCAGGCCAACGGCGCCGTCCCCATTCAGGGTCAGGACGGCATGTACGCGAACGGCTATGACGTGCAGGTCGCAAAGTACGTCGCCGCGCAGCTCGGCATGGCGCTGGAGGTCTATGCCTATCCCTGGGATTCGCTGATCCCGGCGGTACAGTCCGGCGCGGTGGACGCCATCATGGCCGGCATGAGCCCCACGGCGGAGCGTGCGCTCCAGGTCGATTTCACCGACTGCTACTACAACAGCAACCTCGTCATCATTATCAGAAAGTGAGGCTCCGCCATGCAGTTTCTGAAGGAAGCCGCCGGGATCGTCCGGCAGTATTACAGCTATCTGCTGACGGGCGTGGGATATACGATGCTCCTTGCGCTCGTCGGCACCGTCGCGGGCTTCTGCATCGGCCTGCTGACCGGCGTCGTCCGCACCGCGCCGAAGTCCCGGAACGCTGTGCTGCGGACGCTGCATTCCGTCGTGAACGCGCTCATTGCCTTCTACATTGAAGTTTTCCGCAGCACGCCGATGATGGTGCAGGCCATGGTCATTTTCTGGGGCTATGCCTTTCTCAACAACGGCGAAACGCTCCCGCTCATTCCGGCAGGCCTGTTTATCGTCTCGATCAACACCGGCGCTTACATGGCGGAGATCGTCCGCGGCGGCATTCTCTCCATCGACCGCGGTCAGCTGGAGGGGGCCTACTCCGTCGGCATGACGCACACGCAGGCCATGACCCGCGTCGTGCTTCCACAGGCGCTGCGGAACATCCTGCCGTCCGTCAGCAACGAATTCGTCATCAACATCAAGGATACGTCCGTTCTGAACGTCATCGGCGTGACGGAGCTTTACTACATGGCGGGCGTCATCAAGCGCATCAATTTGCAGACCTTCCCGGTCTATGCGGTCGTATGCGTGATCTATTTCCTGCTGACCTTCGCGGTCACGCAGCTTCTGCGGCTGGCGGAGCGGAAGCTCGCCGGTTCCGACAATTACACCATCTGCGGCTCCGGCTCGGACTCGCAGGCGGAGATCCACATCCGGAAGGAGGCGCAGCAGAATGGCTGAGATCCTGAGACTTGAGCATCTGGAAAAATCCTTCGGCACGCACGCCGTGCTGCGCGGCGTCGATCTGCGCGTGGAAAAGGGCGAGGTCCTGAGCGTGATCGGCTCCTCCGGCTCCGGCAAGAGCACGATGCTGCGCTGCATCAATCTGCTGGAAACGCCGACCGCCGGAAAAATCTACTTCGAGGGCAGGGACATCTCCGCAAAGGACATGGATCTCTGCCGCTACCGTGCCCGCGTGGGCATGGTGTTCCAGCAGTTCAATCTGTTCGGCAACATGAGCGTGCTGGCCAACTGCGTCAGCCCGCAGACGACCGTTCTCGGCCGGAAGAAGCCGGAGGCCGAGGAGATCGCCCGCGAATATCTCGCAAAGGTCGGCATGTCGGCGTTCCTGAACGCCCGCCCGGCGCAGCTCTCCGGCGGCCAGAAGCAGCGCGTCGCCATCGCGCGGACGCTGTCGATGCACCCGGACGTGATCCTCTTCGACGAGCCGACCTCCGCACTTGACCCGGAGATGGTCGGCGAGGTGCTCGACGTGATGCGCCGTCTCGCGGAGACGGGCCTGACCATGATCGTCGTCACGCACGAGATGGGCTTTGCGCGGGACGTTTCGAGCCGCGTGCTCTTCATGGACGAGGGCGTCGTCGCGGAGGACGCCGCGCCGGAGGAGATTTTCCAGCGCCCGAAGCAGGCACGCACGCGGGAATTTCTGGCCCGCTATCTCGCGCGCTGAGCGCGGCGGCTGCGCCCGGGAAAAATTATGACAGTCGATACGGTCCCTGCCGGGATGTGCCGGCAGGGGCCGCTTCCTTTGCGCGCACAGCCGCCGGGAAACCGGCGGGGTTGACACGGCGCACGCCGTATGTTACTGTCTGTTGTGGGGTGTATCCGAAAGCTGTCAACATACCCGGACCGCGTTTTTGCGCTGTCCGGGCCTCTCTCCGGTTTTCGGATGCACCCCGCAATTTCGATTTTCAGAAAAAATACCCTACAGAAAGAGGCGAAAAAGTGGCTCATCTTCCTTTCGAAAAGCTGCAAAAGCGCTGGCCGGAGCTGCGGCCGCAGCTTGCGGAGGTCTTGCGGCTGAGCCTGCCCGCGATCCTGACGCAGATCACCACCATCGTCATGCAGTACATTGATTCCGCAATGGTCGGCAGGCTCGGCGCGAATGCGTCCGCCGCCATCGGTCTGGTCTCCACCAGCACATGGCTCCTGAACGGCATCACCTACGCCGTCTCGGCGGGCTTCTCCGTGCAGGTCGCGCACTGCATCGGCGGCGGACGCGATCGGGACGCGCGCAGCGTTGTCCGGCACGGGCTTGCCGCCGCGTTCTGCGTCTCCGGGCTGCTCTGCCTGCTGGGCGTGCTCATCAGCGGACGACTCCCGGAATGGCTCGGCGGCGAAGCCGCCATCCGGCGCGACGCCTCGGCGTATTTCCTCGTTTTTGCGTTCATGCTGCCGTTTTCGCAGCTCAATTCCCTCTGCGCGTCGTTTTTACAGTGCTGCGGCGATATGCTCACGCCCAGCCTTCTGAACGCGGGCATGTGCGGGCTGGATGTCGTTTTCAATGCGCTTTTTATCCCGCGCTTCGGCGTTCTCGGCGCCGGGATCGGCACGGCGCTGGCCTGCGCCGTCGTGAGCCTCGCCATGGCGTTCTTCTGCTGCCTGCGCAATCCACAGCTGCGGCTGAACCGCGCGGAAAAGGACACATTTCAGGGCGATATCCTGCGCAAGGCGCTGAAGATCGGCTTTCCGCTGGCCGTGCAGGAGATCGCCATGAACGGAGCCATGGTCGCCTCGACCACGATCATTGCGCCGCTCGGCGCAGTCTCCATCGCGGCGAACTCCTTCGCCGTGACGGCGGAGAGTCTGTGCTATATGCCCGGCTACGGCGTCTCTGCCGCCGCCACCACACTGGTCGGACGCAGCATCGGCGCGGGCGAGCATACGCTCGCCAAGCGCTACGGCGGCATCTGCACCGCCCTGGGTGGCTTTCTGATGGGCTGCACGGGACTTCTGATGATCTTCCTCTGCCCGCTCGTGTTCCGGATGCTCACGCCCGTCGAGGAGGTACGGCAGCTGGCCGTGCAGGTGCTGCGGATGGAGCTTCTGGCGGAGCCGCTCTTCGGCGTCTCCATCGTGGCGGCGGGCGCGCTGCGCGGGGCCGGAGATACGCTCGTGCCGAGTCTCATGAATCTGGGCAGCATCTGGATCGTCCGCATCGGGCTTGCGCTGCTGCTCGTGCCGGTGCTTGGACTGCCCGGCGCGTGGATCGCCATGGCCGTCGAGCTGTGCGTCCGGGGACTGCTCATGCTGTACCGGCATAGGACGACAAAGTATTACGGCGTGTAAGAATACGGAAGGCTTCCGTAGGGGCGGCATTCAGCCCCCTTTTCCTTTGATGTCAAAGGAAAAGGCCGCTGGCGGTGAAAAGGAAACCAGCAAAGGGGGATTTCGATTTCCCCCTTTGCAATCCCCTTAAAACGACCAAGAAGGGGGCTGCGGCCCCCTTCCTT
>ENA-UAKS01000688-UAKS01000688.1-human-gut-metagenome-genome-assembly--contig:-NODE-688-length-12330-cov-9.568228_pt1 | contig 12330 bp, 8 predicted proteins | sample MGYA00243692_ERZ654452 | MGnify/ENA primary metagenome ERZ654452 (study PRJEB26926, sample SAMN06164442) | human gut metagenome | biome: ENVO:00009003; feature: ENVO:2100002; material: ENVO:00002003...
TTCCCTTTGATGGGCAGGATGGGAGTTTTCTCCGTGCCCAGGGCAATGACCCTGTTCTGGCAGGTATGATATTCCAATATACCGACAAGGCCAAGAAAGAGTTGAAGCAGCAGGAACAGATGATGCAACTTGTTTCTACAGGCCATATATGGATCAAGGAAGAGGTAGAAGGTACAACCAACCTGCAGAAGGAGTTCAACAACTATCTTGACCGTTTCAACAGCATCATCAGCTATGCAGCGCAGATTTATGGTTTCTATCATGAGATAGACCGACTCGTCGGACAGCTCGGCACTTACAGCCACCAGCTAAGCCATCAGACAACCAATGCACTGGCCGTAGCTCTATCGGCAAATAGAAATAAGCTCTATCGGGAACTTGTCATGAGCAGTGTCGAGATAGTCAATGACGTTAGGCAGGTATGCCTCTCTAATAACAAGATGACAGAGAAGCAGCGACTGGAGATAGTCTTTGGCATACGACCGAAACTCAAACTGATGAACCAGAAACTCAAACGGTTGATACGGGCAGTGAAATATACCAGACTGTCAGACGTATGGGCAGAAATAGACTATGGAGCCAGGAGTGAAGTTGACAAGCCTACCATTGTACAGCGATGCAAAGAACGATGGCGAAGGAATGCAAGACAATGAAGTAAAGGTTCAATATATTCGGTTAACAAACAATAGTACAATAATTTAGAAATAAAAAGCATTATGGGTTGGGGTTCATTTTTAAAATCAACTCTCCGATTGGGAGGAAGGATGACCAGTGCAACTGCACACACAGTGGGCAGTGCTGTGCTTCATCCCCAGCAGACCTTGAAAGGCGTAGGTACTGCCACAAAAAGCGCAGTTGTTGGAGGAAGTCTTGGTTACATTGGTTGGGAGAAGCTCACCACGGACAAAAGCGTTGTTGGCATAGTCAGCGATGCCGTCATAGGAGAAGACACCACCAAGAAGATTGGCGACACCGTATCTAGGATTGGTGATGGCGTGAAGGACTTGAAAGACTCAGTTACAGGGCTTTCAGACAACGTAAATGGGGCTATCAGCAGTGTGGATTCCAAGTGGAGCGGTATGTCTGGCTTCCTTAGAGCCATGTTCTCTGGTCATGGCGGTGACATGTTCGGAAACTTCTTCAGCAACATAGGCAAAGGTAACGTTTCAGGTCTCAGCCTTATAGGACTTGTAGTCTCTGCCCTCCTCGTCTTCGGTCGCTTCGGATGGTTAGGCAAGATAGCTGGAGCCGTACTTGGAATGATGATGATAGGCAATAATGCCAATCTAAGCAGCCTACTTGGTGGCAACAGTGACCGCAAGGCAAGCAACCACAAGGAAGAAGAAAAGCAGCAAGAAGTAGAGAAAACCAATACTGTAAGCAGACGAAGATAACAAACACTATAACAAAGTATTATACAATGCACTATACACAAGAAATGATACTGCATTCCGATAGTGGCTATTGCATGCCATTCGAGGAAAGAAACGGAGAAGTGACCATGTCCCTGGGCTACGGCAAACAGAAGCATCCGCACACTGGAGAGTCATTTTTCCATCATGGAGTTGACTTCAAGGTCAAGAACTATCTGCTGTCTGCTGTAGCTACCGGCAAGGTGACAGGACTGGGCAACGATGCCATTCACGGCATCTACCAGATTACCCGATACGGTGACTATGAAGTGACCTATGCCCACCTGAGCAACGTGTTTACCAACTACGGCAAAGAGGTAAAGGCAGGGCAAGTCATCGCCGTCAGTGCCGACTCCCTCCATGTAGAAGTCAAATACAAGGGCGAAGAACTCAATCCACTGGAGTTCCTCACCATGATCTATAGCAATCTGAAAGTGATGGAACAGAACGGCAAGCCAGGCGCAGCACCTCAGTTCGTCACTCTTGACATGGATGTTCATACCATGTATGACAAAGACCAGAAGGAGATTGAAGACCTCATGATGCGCTTCTTCCCCGACTACATGAGCGACATGAGCCAAGGCATCTATGCCCTACCAGAGCATACAGAACTTGCACTTCGCAACATCTTCACCATGTCGGCCATGAAGAATTACTTCTATGAAACTCTGCCTTCCATGGCGAATCCATTGGGAATGGGATCTAGAAGCATTCCAATAGCCGAGCGAGTACAGAACCTCCTCATTGGAGATTTCCTCAACTATCTCGCCTTGCGCCATCAGATCTTTCTGTCAAGCATGAGCACCATCGAAAAAAAAAAGCACAAGACCGGGCAATAGCGACAAGCGGAATAGTTGATCCACTGGCAGAACTGGACATCGATGTTCAAAGCTTCGACATTCCACGCCTGGTGAGCGTCTATCCCGACAAGTCGGGAATCAGATGGTGGACTAAGGCTTGGTTCAACAACAGCGAGAAAGGCGAAGCTGCCATTGAGATAGAAAGGAATCTGGCCATCAAGTTCATCAACGACAACATCGAGAAGGACGAATGGCTGGAGGAATATTTCCCGAAACAGATGGAAGTCTATCACAACGCCATCGAACAGACCAGGGAGCAAATCCTCAACCAATTAAACTTGTAAATATAAAGCTATGGTAGAGTCAAAACAGGATAAGATATTCAATACTAAGGTCATACCGATTATGAACAAAGTTCGGAATGACCTACAGAACAAGCTTGCAAACGAGTTGCGGTCAAACTCCAATTCGTTTGCAGGTCTGATGGCAGCAGCAGCTGGACCTGACGGTGGTATGGCATCCATGCAGGCGCAGAATGACACCCTCAAATACACAGGCAAATGGACATCCAAGACCACGGAAGACTATATTGCGATGGTCAAGAAAGAGTTGAAGCGACAGCATATCACTGTCAATGCCTCCATGGAACAGAAGATGATCGACAAGATGATAAAGGACAAAATACCAAAATCATCCATCGACTACATCATCCGAAAGGCTGCCACCAGTACCATCTTCTACCTACCGCAGGAAGTCGCAAAATCGCCATTGGAGCACAAGATAGACTCGGAGGCAGAGAAGCGGTATAAGCCATCGGTCTGGGAAAAGAACGCTGGTATAGCCCTTGGCTCTGTAACCGACCTTGCCTGTATGGGAGGATTGGGAGGTGGCTTGAAGACTGCTGCCACCTGGATAGGAAGCGACATGCTCGTCACTCATGTTGGTGACAAACTCAATGACCGTTCCGATGTTCCCATGATCATTGCACCGGGAAAGGAGGATGAATACAGACGAACGCAGCAGGAAAAGAAGAAACAAGCGGAGCAGAAACCGCAGAACAAGCCACAATCTGAGGAAGAAGCACAGCAGACTGAACCATCAGAAGAAGGGAACCAATCTGAAAGTGAAGCCAACAACACGCAGCCCGAACAGACTAACATGAACGGTTGGCAAGGGCTTCTCACGTCATTCGGCCTCAACGGTATCAGCGATATAGGCCATAATCTTGGTTATGTATTGGCCATGCTTCCAGATATGCTCGTCGGCATGTTCACTGGTAAGACCAAGTCCATCAATATCAAGGATAACATGATGCCTATTGCAAGCATTGTTGCAGGTATGTTTGTCAAGAACCCGATTCTCAAAATGGTACTCATAGGCATGGGAGGCATGAATCTTCTCAATAAGGCAGGACATGAAGCCTTGGACAACTTCAAGGCACAGGATCATCCGCAACAAGCTGGTGGCAGAGTCAACTATCGCATCTATCCCGAAGAGCCTCTGAATGCACGCATCCAAAATCCGGAGATAAGAGCCAACTGCCTGATCGCAACCATTGACAGAGTGCCCTGTACCATAGCCCTTCCAGAAAAAGTTGTGGATGCCTACCGTCAAGGAGCGCTGCCTCTCAACACCCTTGCCAATGCTGTGCTGGCAAAGAATGACCAGATGCGACAGATAGCATCCGAGAAATACGAGGCTGGCGAACGACAGACAGTCATCGAGAGACCACTTGCTAAAAGATAACATAGAACAAAGATGAAAAGATACTGGTATAAATTCCGTGTCAAATACGGCAAAGCCTTTGACACTGGAAAAAACAAGAAAGTCAGTGAAGAATACCTGGTAGATGCCGAGAGCTTCACCGAGACAGAGAAACGTGCCACCAAAGCTGCTACAGAGCTTATCGGTACCAGAGACTTCGACATCACGGCCATCTCACGCGAACCTATCACGGAGATTCTGAAAGAAGACGAGAATGAAGGCAACTACTGGTACAAGACCGTTGTCTCCCTTGTCACTGAGGATGAAGACACTGGCGTAAAGAAGTTCTCACCACAGACCATCTACGTCAATGCTCCTTCGACAAAGGAAGCAGACCGCATGCTACGTCAGCACATGAGCAGCAGTGTGACAGAGTGGGAAATCAAATCCATAGCCAAGACCAAAGTACTTGGGGTTCTTGGCTATAAGCAATGATCACAAAAACATCATATCCATGACAGAAAAGAATCAGCAAGAAAAGATGGCTGCAGAACGTCAGGTGGAACTGTTCACCAAGGCGTTCGGGAAAGCCAAGGAAGATAATGGCATTTGGCTGGACAACAACGGTCGCAAGGCTCCTGGACTCTACCAGAAGCATTTGCAGGTATCAGCCTTCAATGCCATCATCTTAGGAATGCACGCCGCTCAAAACGGCTACAAAACCAACCAATATACGCTTTTTTCGGAAGCGAAGAAACGTGGTGAGTCTGTTCAATCAAAAGAGAAAGGAGTACCATTCCTCTGGTACAACTGGAACGAGTATGTCAACAAGCACAACCCTGAAGACAAAATCAGCCGTGCAGACTATCAGGCTCTCCCTTCAGACAAGCAAGCAGACTACAAAGGTATCAGAAGCCGTGAAGTTAGAGCCTTGTTCAATATCGAGCAGACTACCCTACCCATGGTTGACAAGAGCGCCTTTGAAGCAACAGTCCAGGAATATGGCAGGTTGAATGACCGAAAGGATGTAGAGTCCGCCTCCACCGCTATTCGCCAAGGTGTAGAAAAGCTTCTGGAAAAAGCACGTGAGAACATGGTCGAAATCCGCAGTGACTCTACCGGTGTAGCACATTACGACAGCAAGAAAGACATTGTCTTCCTGCCAAAAGCATCTTCCTACGAACACTATGAGGATTATGCCCGTGATGCAGTATCGCTACTTGTTACAGCCACTGGCCATGGGCAGCGACTGGCTCGTGAAGGTATGGTAACAAGGAACGGAAAGGGCTCTGCAGAGGATGCCATGAAGCAGGAGCGTCTGGTCATAGAGGTTACCACCGCCGTAAAACTCCAGGAATTGGGAATCTCAGCCAAGCTCTCCCCAGAAAGTATGGCGATGACCGACTATTGGGCAAGAGAACTGAAAGAGAATCCTTGTCTCATTGATATACTGGAGAGGGATGTCAACAATGCCGTGGATATGCTCCACAAGGCTGAACGTGGAGAAAAGGTTGAATTGAACAGCAAGACCACCAGAAATCAGGCAGATGCCATCAAGAGCATCCTCCCAAAGCACTACTATGTGGCAGACGAGATCAAAACCCTACCCAACAAGTCCACCAAGGAGTTTGTCCTCGTGAAGGACGCAGAGGGAAAGATGGCCGATGTTGTCCTTCCAGAAGGAGCATCGCTGGGAATGGATAGCGACATTCCTGGTATGAAGAAAGGACGTATAGAACATGCCCTACAGAAGGAAGGCTATGAAACCGTCACCTTCTACAATGTTGATGGTTCTATGGGCTACCGTCCTGATGACAGTTTCTTTGACGGCAAGGCAGTCTCTGTTGCCAGACTCAACAACTGGAGCCTGGAGACCATCACCCTGCTCGATGTTTCAGATGCTGTGAAACGCTCAGGAGCCGTGGACTTCGACAAGATCCTGATGCTGCGTGACGATGAAGGAAAGTGGGCACTCTATCTGAAGCCTGAGAATGAAAAGGCTTTCAGCGTATATCCAGACAAGGCCGATGTAAACCTGTTCTTCACCACAGTAAAGCAAGGCGACGAGGAGCTTTCAGACACTATGCGTCAGGACATGGCACAGAAATACTACATGGAAGCTTCCAATAAGCCGGAAATGAAGGTTGACCTCTTCAAGAGCAACGTTCCTGCCGAAGAGGTGGACAAAATCCAACGTGTCAACATCTTCAAGACCAAAGAGACGGACAATCAGCCGAGTGTCATCCTCTGTATGCCTACTGTGAATGGAGAAAAGCTCAAACCTCGTGAGATCTCACCATCCCAGTGGCAACGTATGTGGCTCGCCGAGAACATGCAGGACTACAAAAAACACCTTGCTGCCAGTCTTTTTGCCGATGTACTGCGCAAAGACCGGACCGATGCGGTAGCTGTAGGCACTGAAAAGTCAGAGCAGGAAGCCCAGAGCAATGAGGTAAAGCAGAACACCGCTCAGCAAGAGGAAGACAAGGCTATGGAGGAACAGAAAGAGGAAACTCCAGAAAAGAAAGAGCAGAAGCAGAAGGAAGAAAAGGCAAAGGAAGAGAAGACGAAGGCAGAGACAAAGGCTGCCGTTGTAGCAATGACTCCGATGTTAAAGCAATTCTACGAGCTAAAAGGCAAACACCCTGATGCTGTGCTACTTTTCCGTTGTGGTGACTTCTATGAGACCTATAGCCAGGATGCAGAGAAAGCTTCAAAAATCCTGGGCATCACACTTACCAAGAGTTCCCATACCAAGGATGCTGACGGTAAGCCTCTGGCCATGGCTGGGTTCCCATACCACGCTCTCGACACCTATCTGCCAAAGCTCATCCGTGCAGGAGAACGGGTTGCCATCTGCGACCAGTTGGAAGCCCCCAAACGTTCCACAGAGGAAATCTCTCCCTCCAAGGTAGAGAGCCCTCAACAGGAACAGAACAATTCATCAGGAATACACAGATAACATGTAATCATCATGTCAAGGAATCAAGAATATGTAGAACAATATGCAGAGTATGCCATGGAGCAGATGCGCCGATATGGTATACCTGCTTCTGTCACACTTGCACAAGGTATCTGCGAGAGTGCAAGCGGACAGAGCGAGTTATCCCGAAAGGGAAACAATCATTTCGGTATCAAGGCTACTTCCGGTTGGGTTCAGAACGGAGGCAAGTACCTCGTATATACCGATGACCGTCCTAACGAGAAGTTCTGTCAATACGCTTCTGTTGGCGACTCATATGAGCATCATTCACAGTTTCTCAAGGGAAACAAGAGATACAGCTCACTCTTCAAGCTATCCCCCGATGACTACAAGGGATGGACAAACGGACTGCAGAACTCCGGTTATGCCTCCAACAAGAAGTACGCTTCAAGTCTTCAGAGCATCATCGAGAAGAACAACCTGCAGAAGTATGACCAGATAGTCATGAAGGAGATGAAATCGCAAGGAAAATCCTTCGGTACCGAAGCCAATCCACGTCAGCAAGGAGAACAAAGCAGCCAGAAGCCGAGTTCTTCAAAGCCTGCGGAGAGCGAAAAGTATTCCTATCTCTTGAAGAGAAACGAGTTTATGCTCGTCACCTCACCTTTCAGTATGAGAAAAGATCCGCTCAATCCTGCCAACACGCAAATGCACAAGGGCATCGACATTCAAGCCAAGCATGACAATGTACTGGCAACAGAAGACAAGGGCAAGGTCACTCAGGTCAATAACAATCCGAATACTGCAGGCGGACTGTCTGTAACTGTAGAATACAACAGAAATGACGGCAGCAAGTATCAATGTACCTACATGCACCTGAGCAGCATTGCCGTCAAGACTGGCGATAATGTAAATGCCGGTCAGCGATTGGGCGTGACTGGCAATACGGGAACCAGAACCACTGGTGAGCATCTGCATTTTGGGGTGAAAAGCATCTCTGCGGATGGCAAGGCACGGGATATAGACCCAGCGGCATATCTTGCAGAAATCTCTCAAAAGGGAAACATCCAGTTGCAGACTCTCCACAATGGCAAGGACATCACCGCTCAGTACAAGGTTAGCAATCCTGCCTCACAAGGCGAAGTGACTGACACGGCACAAAGTCCTGAAGACTGGATGAAGAAGCTTCTGTCATCAGAGGACAGCGGAGTGAAAATGCCAGGCGATGACCCTGTCATTGAGATGGCTATGACCATGTTCACCTCTCTCATGGCACTTGCCCTGCAGATAGACAACAAGAGCGAAGAAGAGAAAATGCAGACTGTGACCGATTCGGTTGTCAGCAAGAGCATCGACCTCTCCTCGCTCCTTCCCTCTTATAAAGCCTGCTCCGTGAACATTCAGGATGGTAAGCCTTATCTCCATGTAGATAACGGAACCGTCCAGTTTACAAGAGAAATGACCCAGGCAGAAATGACAAAGCTCCAGCAGACGCTCGGCAATGCCAATCTGAGCGATGAAGACAAGCGAAGAGGTGTTGCCTCTATCATCCAAGCAGCGACGGTATCTCAGCAGATGTCACAGAACTATCAGAAAGGCGTTGACAATCAGCAGGACAGACAGGAATCTGTTCAAATCAAATAATGAAGTAAAACAATAAGCCAAGTTTATTATGATTAAATGTAATGTAACCGTATGCGGCACGGTGTGCCGCCAGGCACAGATGCGTGCCAACAAGGAAGGTAAGCAGTTTATCTCTTTCGGAATCAGCGTAGTGGTTCAAGCCAAGACCGGTATCAACAAGACTGTTGAAATCAGCGTGGCCAAGGATGGTGACAACCAGGCTGAACTGGTCAACTATCCTGTAGGTTCCCGTATCGAGGTGGCAGGAGTTCTCCAATTCCATAAGAAAGGCGATGCTCTTTACCTCAATCTCTCGGCTTCGGGAGTGAATACCTTCAATGCAGGAAGCCAGGACGCAATCACCGGCACCATCGAGTTCAGAGGAACCATCGGTAAGCAGGTTGATGTGAAGACCGACAAGAAGGGCAAGCCTTATACCCTATTCTCTGCCTACAGCAGCGAGAAGGACGGTGACAACTATGCCTACACCTGGATTCGTTTCATGCAGTTCGACACCACAAAGGCAGACTGGGTACAGGCAAAGGCAGGCATCAATGCCAAGGGTGATTTGCAGGTGGGAGCCTACAACGACCGCCTCGACCTCACTTGCCGTGTCAACGAGCTTACTCCATGGGAGAAGAAAGCAGCATCCACCAACCAATAATGAATGATTATGGCTGATTACAAGAAATATAATACAGATGGCCGTAGCAGTGAAGACCGGGCTTTGGACAAGTTTGCCGAGATGATGATTGAGAAAATCAACACCTTGCAGAACGACTGGAAGAAGCCTTGGTTCACTGAAGGCTCCCTGACATGGCCTAAGAACCTGTCGGGGCGTGAGTATAACGGCATGAATGCCCTGATGCTCATGATGCACTGTGAGAAACAGGGATATAAGTTGCCTGTGTTCTGCACCTTTGACAGAGTAGCCGGTCTGAACTTCAATAAGGACAAGCAAGGAAAAAGACAGCAGGTTAAGGACAACAATGGTGAAGCTTTGCCCCAGGTGACAATCCTCAAAGGCGAGAAGAGTTTCCCTGTTTTTATCACGACTTTCACCGTTGTGAACAAGGAGACAAGAGAGAAAATCAAATACGATGACTACCGCCTGATGTCCGAGGAGCGACGCAAGGAGTATAACGTATATCCTAAATTGCAGGTTTACAATGTGTTTAATGTGGCGCAGACCAACTTACAGGAGGCTCGTCCGGAACTCTACAAGAAGCTGGAGGCAGCTGCAGGAGTGAACAGACCTTTGAATCATGGTGATGACTTCTCTTTCCCTGCCATGGATAAGATGATCAAGGAAAACGGATGGATCTGTCCTATCAAGCCTGTCTATGGTGACAATGCCTACTACAGCATTTCGAAGAATGAGATTGTCATTCCTGAGAAACGCCAGTTCAAGGATGGAGAGTCCTTCTACACCAATCTCGGACATGAGATGGCTCACTCTACGGGTTCAGAGAACCATTTGGGCAGATTGAAGCCTGCATCTTTCGGAAGCGCAGAATATGCCCGTGAGGAACTTGTTGCCGAACTGAGTGCCGCTCTAGTGGCCCAGCGTTTCGGTATGACCAAGCACTTGAAGGAAGACAGTGCCAGTTATCTGAAAAACTGGCTCGATAGCTTGAAGGAATCGCCTGAGTTCATCAAAACTACGCTTACCGATGTGAAGAAGGCTTCTCACATGATCAACCAGCATATTGATGCCATGCAGCTGAAAATAGACCAGGAGCAAAGTCAAGAGACTGAGCAGAAGCAGGAGAAAGCTCCAACAATGTATTACGCATCAGTGGCGTATCTCCAGACTACCGATGCTACAGACCGTCTTGACAAGTTCAAAAATGACGGCAACTACGATGCACTCCTTACTGAGGCTAAGGAATACGACCAGGGTGATGCCCCTGACCTCTCCAAAATCAATCTCTCTGCGACAAAATACCGTGGCGATGATCTCCTTGTTGAAGATGAGCATTATGCTGTTGTATATAATCCGACAGTTGGAGGTACATACGATGTGATGCGCAAGGTAAGCGCAGAGGAAATCAAGGATAACATCATCCGCTACGGTCTCCCAGAGGATGCAACAGACGACGTAAAGGAAGTTGCTAAGCAAATGGAAAAAGAAGAGGTTGTTGCTCAGGAAGAAGAGCAGCACTACCATCGAGGACGATAATTCATCCCTTTACAGCATAGGGCGACGCTATCACCTTACACTTTTGGGTAGGAGGTAAATACTAATTATCAGTATTTTATCTCCTCCCGATTTGTGAATAACAATAAGCCCCTGGATTTTGTGCTATATTTTGGTAGCTTCTGCCATTATACCATTTCCGCATTGCTTCATCGATCCCCAAAAAATTTTAAAATCTGGCAGGTTGGTTTTCGAAATTGTATGCTATATATAGAAATGCTATTGAAAGTATGAATCCAGTTCTTTAATTTCATCTGCAAGAGTTTTATCCATCTCCGTCTCTATGAAATCTTTTTTTACTTTTGTAATAAAGCGGACATCTGTAAATAGACGGTATAGCGTAACTAAAATACCTCCGACATCTAATTTTCTCCAGTCTTCAGTTCCGATAGCATAAGCTATATTACCTGCAGAAGCAAGTGAGTTTGAAATACTTAAGATTTTTCTAGTTCTCACTTCATATAATTTTCTGTCACCATCTTTCTGTGGATCATAAAGCAATCCATGAACAAGGCCAATTATCATATTAATCAATATGCTAAAACCAGCTTGTTTGCCTACAATTTTTAAATCTCTTAGCAAGCATAATGAGTCGTATTGACTTTTATATAAATCGCCTGCAAGAGACTCAGAAAACACCTCAATTATAGGGACGGGAAGTCCTAACTTGGTGAAAACATCAGATTTGAGATGAATATATTCAGCAAATACTCCAGCTGGCAGTCGCAACCAATCTTCCTTTGTACTGTCAAAAACTTCATAAAAAATCGTACCAAGATTTGTTTGTTCTGAGAAATGCGGTGTTCCTTTTCTTGAAATTCTATAGGAATTTAAGTTAGAAAGCGTGCATGTATCTGTAACAAAATTAGCAGTACCAAATATCCAACCTAATACAGGATCATGACCTAGTGTCTTATACCTATGATATTTGCCTTCAAGATTCTCTCCAAAGTTTGGCGATCCTACGGTAGTATCATATGGAGCGCTACTAAAGATGATTTGCTCCCAGGATTTGTATTTTTTTTCACTTTCTCTGTGACCATGATCTTTGAAACGTTCTTGAAACGACTTATTGGATTCTTTTATGGATTCCTTTATTGATCTATCATTGTGATCTAATCTACTATCTGTGTCAATAGTTTGTCCCAAATCACCACACAATTCTTGTATGATAAGCCATCTTGCAGTCTGCAAAGCTGTTGCCACCATAAGAAACGCCATATCCTTTTTGTTTAAGATACCAGTTTTGACAGAAAACTCATCGTTTATTCTTTGAACTTCATCAATACAAAACTGAAATTCTTCCTTAGAAAGCAAATCTTCAATAGGAACTTCTTCGGAATAGATATCGTTTGCTTTATTAGCTAGTTCACTCCAATCTGGTATTTCGGATTTATCAATCTTAATAGATGTATCAATATGTTCTAACATCTTAGGATCTGGTGCAGTAAGCCCACGCTTTTTAAAGAGCGCTTCTGCTCTTCTGCGTATATCAGCTAATTCTCCGGCATCTTTATCTCCATTTACGAAATCTTCATGAATACCTTTCTCAAGATGCTTAAGTTGTTCCTCTTGCATCTTGAGAACCTTTAAAGTTTCCTGCTCCGATGTTGAATATTTATATCTGTCTCTTATACACATCTGACGCTGCCGACGAAGGCTTAGGTG
>ENA-UAKS01000690-UAKS01000690.1-human-gut-metagenome-genome-assembly--contig:-NODE-690-length-12292-cov-6.171202_pt1 | contig 12292 bp, 9 predicted proteins | sample MGYA00243692_ERZ654452 | MGnify/ENA primary metagenome ERZ654452 (study PRJEB26926, sample SAMN06164442) | human gut metagenome | biome: ENVO:00009003; feature: ENVO:2100002; material: ENVO:00002003...
GTGTCCTCTGCGTGAGCGTCCAGGAATTTCTGCAATTCTTTCAAAACCTTTTCTGGGTCTCTGCTCATTTTATGATGCCTCCCGTATTTGTTGTGTGGATGGCTTGTCGTTAGATTTTCCTATGTGATTATACCAGATTCGTCAGCCTTCGTCGAGAGATATATGCCAAAATAACCATAATTCTTACCAGTCCGCACTGCATTCAGTTTACATTATTCTCTTTTTCCTGAATAGCTTTTCCATGCAAAACCGGCGATTTCAAAGAGGAAGATGGCATCGCATTTCTTCCGTTGTATACTTGATCCCTAAACCTTGCCCTTTATTTCTGCAGCGCTTGCGGTGAGCTCGTCATGCAGAGCTTGCGCGGTTTGAAGGTGGGAATTGCGCATATCTTCAAAGTGGATGGAGATAAACTGCGTCTGGCTGACGCCGGATTCCGTGAGCTCCTGCCGGATCAGCTCCAACATGACCGACTTTCCGCAGCGGCGGATACCGCTGATGATCTTGATATGCGCTGTCCCGATAAACGGCCGGATACGGCTCATATACAGTTCTCGTTTTATCATAAAACTTCACTCCCCTTCCGTGGCTGACCATGGCATAGCACATTTACAAGGGAAGCTCGATGCGGAAATTGCGGTTTTATAAGTTATAACTGATGAAATGTATAATTCGGAAAAATATATCAGGCAAACCCGAGGATGAAGAAATACTCCTGCGAAGGCCGGCCTCCACTTTGCAGCCGCACAGCCAATACCGGCATAAAGAAGCAGGCCGCAGCGCGTATGGCGCTGCGGCCCTTTGCGGCAGATTCAGCGGTGTGCAGCGAGGATGCACCGGATCTCGCCGAGATCCCGGGCAAACCAGATCCCGGCCTGACGCTCCTCGGAGGACAGGCCCTTTTCGATCATGTGTTGGAGCAGCGCCCGCAGGCTGTCGTAGTACCCGTTCAGGTTATAGAGGATACAGGGCGCGTCGAGATGGCGCAGAGATACCTTGGACATGACCTCGGTGATCTCCTCCAGCGTGCCCGTACCGCCGGGGAAGGCGATGAACGCATCGCCCAGCTCGATCATTTTCGCCTTGCGCTCCGACATGTCCTTCGTGACGATCAGCTCGGTCAGTCCGTCGCATTGCAGGCATTCGTCGATGAAAAACTGCGGCTCCACGCCGGTCACATCGCCTCCGGCGTCCAGAACGCTCTGCGCAAGCTCCCCCATCAGGCCGCTCTTGGAGCCGCCGTAGACCAGCGCGTTTCCGCTTTCGCCGATCCAGCGGCCAAGCGCGCGGACAGCTTCCCGCAGCGCCGGATCGTTTCCGGGATTCGCGCCAAGATATACCGTAATATTCATAAAAACACCTCGCCTGTATCCTAACAGGCGAGGCGGGACTTTGTCAACGGCAGGATTTGCCTGCGCAGGGTGCAGCCGCAAATTTCAGCCGGAGGCGCGGATGCACCTCCGGCTGTCAGCGCTTCTATATGCGCAGAAGCGGCCATCCTCAGTGGAATTCCGGCAGCCAGCTGCCGTGGGCCTCGATCAGCGCATCGACCATCTGGATGATCGTATCGATGTCCAGCTCGCTTCCGGTGTGCGGGTCGAGCATGGCGGCCTGATAGATGTGCTCCTTTTTGTGCGTGACGGCGGCCTCGATGGTCAGAAGATGGACGTTGATGTGCGTCATGTTCATGGCGGCGCACTGCACCGGGAGCGCGCCGGACCAGCACGGATGCACGCCGGTGTTGTTCACGAGACACGGCACCTCCACGCACGCATTTTCCGGCAGATTCGAGATCAGGTGGCCGGTGTTGAGAACGTTGCCGCCGATCTGATAGGGAACGCCGGTGGTGACGGCCTCCATGATGTAGGAGGCGTACTCACGGCTGCGGGTATGGTCAAGGACGTGCGACTCGTGCAGCGCGTCGCGCTCCTTGGCCCAGCCCGCGATCTGATTGACGCAGCGGCGGGGGTATTCGTCGAGCGGGATGTTGAAGCGCTCGATCAGCTCGGGATAGCGGGCCTTGATGTAGAACGGATTGTACTCCGCATTGTGCTCGCTCGATTCGGTGCAGTAATAGCCGAGCTTGTCGATGTAATCGAAGCGCACCATATCGCCGTGCTTTTCCGAGGCGTTTTTCGCCTTTGCGCGGCACTTGATCTCGGGATAAAGGTCATTGCCGAAGCGGTCGCGCAGCTCCAGAAGCCATGCCATATGGTTGATACCGGCAATTTTTTCGCGGCGGCCCTCAATGCAGTCGTCCATGCCGAGCGATTTGAGCAGATTTTCCGAGCAGACCTGCACGCTGTGGCACAGGCCGACGGTCTTGACACCGGTATAGCGCAGCATGTAGCCGGCCAGCATGGACATGGGATTCGTGTAGTTCAGGAACCAGGCGTCCGGGCAGACCTCCTCCATGTCCCGCGCAAAGTCGGTCAGGACGGGGATCGTCCGCAGTGCGCGCATGATCCCGCCGATGCCCAGCGTGTCGCCGATGGTCTGGCGCAGGCCGAACTGCTTCGGGATCTCAAAGTCCGTGATGGTGCAGGGGTCGTAGCCGCCGACCTGAATGGCGTTGACGACGAAATCCGCGCCGCGCAGCGCCTCTTTGCGGTTTTCCGCGCCAAGATAGGCGGAAATGCGGGCGTGGCCGCCCTTCGTCTCGTTCATGGCGGTCAGAATATCGCGGCTTTCGGCCAGACGCACGGGATCGATGTCGTAAAGGGCCAGCTCACTGTCACGCAGGGCCTCCGTACACATGCAGTCGCCCAGAACATTGCGGGCAAAAACGGTGCTTCCGGCACCCATAAATGTAATTTTCGGCATGGGATCGTTCCTCCTCTGTTCGCGCCGGCGGAAATAGGAACCGGCGGCTGTCTATACGCTCAGTATAGCGCCGGAGAAACGGGAATGGTATGGCAGGGCGTTTGCATTCTTTGGCATAATGTTGTATAAAGAAGAGAGAACAGGAGGCGCGGAGAATGGAAGTGCAGCATATTTTTCTGGTCAACCAGAATTGGAAAGACATCAATCCCATGGAGTGCGGACAGGAGCGCTGCGCGCCAGGACACAGCTTCGGCCCCGGCGTGCGGGATTATTACATTTTGCATTATGTTCTGTCCGGAGTGGGACGCTTTACGGTGAACGGCACGGCGCATACGCTGCACGCCGGGGATATCTTCGTGATCCGGCCCTTTGAGCGCATTTACTACGAGGCCGACGCCGAAGCGCCGTGGCACTATGTCTGGGTCGGGTTTGAGGCGTCCGTTCCGCTGCCGGAGGCGCTTTCGCAGGACGTGATCCGCTGCCCGGACGCGCGGGCGGTGTTTCTGGAGATGCTGGACGCCGGAAAGCTGGAGCAGGGACGGGAGCGATGCCTCTGCGGGCGCATCTGGCTGCTGCTGTCCATGCTGGAGCATATGGAGTCGGCAGGCCCGCGCGGGAGCGACTACGTCCTGCGGGCCGTCAACTGGATGCAGACAAATTATATGAATCCCGTTTCCATTTCTGCGCTTGCGGGGGAACTGAATCTGGACCGGAGCTATTTCAGCACGCTCTTCCGGCGGCAGACGGGCCGGTCGCCGCAGCAGTATCTGACGGAGCTGCGGCTGGAAAAGGCGCGGACGCTGCTGCTGGAGTACGGCTACCGGCCCGGCGAGGCCGCGCAGGCCGTGGGCTACGCGGATATTTTCAGCTTTTCGCGTATGTTCAAGCGGCACTATGGCGTCAGCCCGAGCGCACTTCGCAGGTAGGAGGAAAAGCATGTCCCTCCGAAATGGAGAAAAGCCCTCCCGGCGGTATCGCCGGGAGGGCGCTCAGCATATTTGCAGGGGCTGCGCTCAATACTGGAAGCAGCTCCCGCCGACGAATTCGCGGACGATGGAGTCGCGCGGGACGAATGGCGTATCGAGCGGCGGAAGCTCGCGCACGACCTGCATGAGGACGGAAAGACCGTGCTCCTCGATAAAGGCGTCGTCCAGCTCGGAGGAAAACTGCGGGATCTCCTTGAGATACTTTGCGAGGATGCAAAGCTCGTAGTCGTGGAAGGTGTCGATGTGGACGGAGGCGTTCGGCTTATTCGGCGCGATATACTGCACCTCGCCGCGATCGACGTCCTGTGCGCGGGAGATGGTGGTGCGCAGGGAGTTGCCGCGGCCGCGGTAGTCGCGGATCATGCGGCGGGCGACGCGGATCTGCTCGGGACGGACGATGTGGTCGTCGCCGGTGATGATGCGCGTCCGGGGCGCGACGTAAATGCCGGTCGCGCGGTCACGGATCTGGTCAAAGATGATCGGGTTGAGCATGTGGATGCCCTCGACGATGATGATGCCGTCGGCATGGCCCTCCATCGCGGTATAGCCGCCGGTCTTTCCGCCGGGGAAATCGTACCACGGGACCTGCGCCGTCTGACCGGCGGAAAGCTCCTCCATGCACTGGCGCAGCAGCGCCCAGTTGACGCACAGCGGCGATTCCCAGTCGGTCAGCTCCTTTGGCCGCTCCTCCAGCGAGAGGAAAAAGTTATCCATGCTGAGCAGGCAGACGGGAAGGCCCAGATTTTCCAGATACGTCTTGAGGCGCATGGCGGTGGTGGTCTTGCCGGAGCCGGACGGGCCGGTCAACGCCACATACGGCTTTTTCGGGTAGGCGCTGAGGATGGCCGCGGCCGCGGCGCTGATCTTATCGTGAAAGACCTCCTCGCAGCGCAGGACAAACTGTGTCTGGCTGCGCATGGCGCCGGTGATGTTTTCAAGGTCGATAACGCGCATGATCTTGCTTCCTTTCAGGTGATGTCGAAAAATTCAAGAGGCTTTTCAGATGCCGGAGACGCGCTCCGGTGCGGCGGCCTCCAGCTGGCGGCGGAGCCGCTTCCAGTAGACCGCAAAGCAGACGGCGTGCATGGCGGCGGTGACGACCCAGCTGATGGGATAGGAGATATAAAGGGCGGGCAGCGTATGATCCCACGCAAAAATGGTGTAGATCCAGATGATGCGGAGGATGCAGGCGCCGAAAATGGTGACGATCATGGGCAGCCACGATTTTCCAAGTCCGCGCACCATGCCGCAGCAGACCTCCATGATGCCGCACAGGAAATACGGCGTTGTAACATAGTATGTGCGGATGAGGCCCATGGCGATCACGGAATCGTAAGCCGGATCGTTCGCGGAGACGTAGATGCTGAGCAGCTGCGGGCCAAAGACGGTGCTGAGGATGCAGAGCGGAATGCCGATCAGAAGAACGGTCGCCTGACAGGCCCAGAAAATTTTCATCACCCGGTCATAGCGCCGTGCACCGAGATTCTGGCTGGTGAAGGTGATGGAGGCATGGAACACGGAGTTCATGGCCGTGTAGGTAAAGGCGGCGATGTTGGTGGCGGCGGTGTTCGCGGCGATCACGTCCGCGCCGAAGGAGTTGACGCAGCTCTGCACCATGACGTTGGAGATGTTGAAAACGACGGACTGAAGCCCCGCCGGAAGGCCGATCTGGATCATGCGGAGCGCCTCGTCCGGATGCAGGCGGATCTCCCGGAGCTTGAGCTTCGCCGGGCCCTCCTGACGCACAAGGCAGATGAGGATGAGCACGACGGCGACATACTGCGAAACGACGGTCGCAATGGCGACGCCCGCAACGTCCAGCTCACAGACGATCACAAAGAACAGATTCAGGAAAACGTTCAGCACGCCGGAGATGGCGAGGAAGATGAGCGGGCGCTTCGTATCGCCGTAGGCGCGGAGGATGGCGGCGGCGAAATTGTAGATCAGCGCGCCGGGAATGCCGATGAAATAGATGCGCAGATAGAGGCTGGCCAGCGCCAGGACGTCGTCCGGCGTGTCCATCCATTCGAGCATCGGCGTGGAAAGGAAGAAACCGAGCAGGAACGTCACCACGCCCAGAACGAGGCTCAGGGCGATGGCGCTGTGGACGGCACGCTCGACGCGCACGTCGTCGCGGCAGCCGGCATAGCGCGCGACCAGAATGTTGACGCCGACGGAGATGCCGATGAACGCGCCGGTCAGAAGATTGACGAGCGCCGAGGTCGCGCCGACGGCGGCCAGCGACGTGCTGCCTGCGAATTTACCGACGACGATGACGTCCGCCGCGTTGAACAGCAGCTGCAAAATGCCCGTCAGCGCCAGCGGCAGGGAAAACATCAGGATCTTCGACAGAAGCGCGCCGTTCAGCATATCAAGCTCGTTGTTTTTGGCCATGATGACGTTAGAACTCCTTTTCAGATCACATTATTCTATGGAGCACGAACGGAAGGCACTCCACGGCACTTCGTCCGGAGGAAGCCGGGAAAACTCGACCGGCAGGCCGGTCTGCGGATGGGAAAAGCGCAGCCGGTACGACCAGAGCGCAATGGGGAACGGCGCTTCCTGCGCGCCGTATTTCCGGTCGCCGAGCAGTGGAAGCCCGCGCGAGGCGAACTGCACCCGGATCTGGTGCGTCCGGCCGGTATGGAGCCGGATATGGACGAGCGCACAGCCGTCCGCCGTGCCGAGGACGCGGTAGTCGAGAACGGCCTCCTTGACATCCGGCCCGGGCGCGGGCATGACGCGCGCCGTCCGCGAGGCGCGGTCGTAGAAGAGAAGGTCGCGGAGCGTCCCCTCCGGCACATCGGGGATGCCGGAGAGCACGGCCAGATATTCCTTTTCAAATGTCCGCGCACGCACCTGCTCCGAGAGCAGCTCCGCCGCCATCCGCGACCGCGCAAGCACCATCACGCCCGCAACGGCGGCGTCGAGCCGGTGGACCGTGCGCACGCAGGCGTGCGCGTCGCCGAGACAGTCCCGGATGCGCTGCGGCATACCGCCCGGCTCGTCGGTGGAGACGACGCCGGAGGGCTTGATGCAGACGAGAATGCGGTTGTCCTGATAAAGAATTTCCATGAAAGGCTCCGATGCGGGCGGACGCGCCGCCCGGCGTATTTTGCGTCAGTCATATCATTATAACACCGATTTTACAAAAGGCATAGCGCGGATTTGACGAAAAACGCGGCGAAAATTTTACAAAGATCCGTCCGGGGCGGCAGAAACCGCGCCGAACGCGAAAAAATACTGCGGGAAGTCTTAATAATTCTTAAAAACCCTGCGCGGCGGCGGTTTTTATGCTACAATTTACAATACAAATGAATTCTTCCGCGCCGGGCGCGAGGTGGAGGCAGTATGGAACAGAGATCGGAACAGAACGTATGCATTCTCGTTGTGGACGACGAGCAGGATATCCGGCGGATCATCCGCATCCTGCTGGAATCGAGCGGCTATCAGGTGGCCGAGGCGCCCAACGGCCTTGCCGCCGTGGAATATATCCGGCAGCAGCCGAACGTCGATCTGGTGCTGATGGACATCATGATGCCCGGCCTCAACGGCATCGAGGCCAGCCGCGCCATCCGCGAGCGGTGCTCCGCGCCGATTTTGTTCCTGACGGCAAAGACGCAGGAGCGCGACAAGCTCGAGGCGTATCAGGCGGGCGGCGACGACTATCTGGCCAAGCCGTTTTCCCACGCGGAGCTGATGATGAAGGTGGAATCACTGCTGCGGCGCTACCGCGTCTATAAGGGCAAGACGAGCGGTCAGCTGCTGCGGGCCGACGTGATGCTCGATGAGCCGGGGCGGCGTGTGCTGCGCGGCGGACGGCCGGTGGAGCTGACGGAGACGGAATTTGAAATTCTCTGCTTCCTGGCTGCGCGGCGTGGGAGCGTGGTGTCGGTGGAGCAGATCTATGAGGGCGTCTGGCACGAAAAATACATGCCCTCGTCCACGAATACGGTCATGGTACACATCGTGAACCTCCGCAAAAAGCTGGAGGAGGATCCGGCCAATCCCCGTCTGATCCGGACGGTCTGGGGAAAGGGGTATCAGATTGACTGAACGAAAACGCTTTGTCTCCCTGCATCTCAAGCTCATGCTGGTGATGCTGGGCGGCTTCCTCGCCGGGATCTGCACGTTCTTTCTGGCCTCGAGGCTGGGAGACTATCTGATCGAGACGCGCTATATGAGCGAGGAGGCGCTGCACCGGCGCAATATGGCGGCGGTAGAAAATCTACAGGCATTCATTAAAGACAATAATCTTCCCTCGCGGGATACGGATCAGCTGGCCATATGGTCGATCGAGCAGAAGGATATCTACATCCTGTTCTATAAAAACCGCCATCTGGCGATGGAGGCGGGCTGGTGGGGCGTGGACAATGAGTTCAGCCTCGGCGGCTCGGAGCTGAATGAGCAGGTCTCGCTCCAGCTGTATCCCGTCAGCTTCCGCGACGGCGTTTTTCAGGCCGTCGTCTACGATTTCTCCGAGTCCAAGCTCTACGATGCCGTGCAGGTCATCGGCATCGCGCTGGGCTGCGCGCTGTTCGCGCTCATCATGCTCTGGTACAACAGCCGCATCACCGGCAGCATCATCGCCGTCTCGCGCGAGATTCAGGAGATCGGGCGCGGAAATCTGCGTGTGGAGATGGAGACCGGCGGCAACGACGAAATGGGGCGGCTGACGCGGAACGTGGATGTGATGCGCCGTTCGCTCATCCGCAAGACGCTGGAGGAGCAGAACGCGCTGGAGAAAAACAGCGAGCTGATCACCGCCATGTCCCACGACATCCGCAATCCGCTGACGGCGCTGCTGGGCTATCTCGATCTGGCGAAGAACGGCCAGTACCGGTCGCAGGAGGAGCTTCAGCAGTATCTTGACGCAAGCTATTCCAAGGCCGAGCAGCTCAAAACGCTGACCGACGAGCTGTTCCGCTACTCGCTGGTGTTCGGCGGGCGGGAGCTGAAGCTCGACCTTCAGGAATACGACGGGATCATTCTGACCGAGCAGCTGTTGGGCGAGCCGGTGATCCTGCTCCAGCAGCACGGCTTCACGGTACAGGCCGCGCGGTCGGAGAAGCCCTGCCGCGTCCGGCTGGACGTGCAGTATTTCAAGCGCGTGCTGGACAATCTTTTTGACAATGTCTGCAAATACGCCGACCCCGCCTTCCCGGTCACGGTGAAGGTGGCAGAGGAGGCTGGCTGGCTCCGCATCCGCATCGGCAACGTCTGCAAGAAGGAGCTGGGCGCGGTCGAGAGCAACCACATCGGCCTGAAAACCTGCGAACGCATCATGTCGCAGATGGGCGGAAGCTTCTGCAAATATGAGCAGGATCCGGAATTTTCCGTGGAGCTGACGCTTCCGCTTCTTCCAGAAGCGGAAAAATGAGCCGGAAAATGCGGCGCATTGCTTAAGAATTTCTTAAAAATGCCGGAAAGGGCTTTCCGGAATAAAAAAAGCCTGCTAAGATAGCGGCAGAATCAGAAAACAGGCGCATGTATCCGGTGAACCGACGCGGGAGACGTGCTGTGACGCATGTAAAGGAGAACGAATATGAAACGACGCATTTTGGCAGTCATGCTGCTGATCGCGGTGCTGGCGAGCTGCCTTGCCGGCTGCGGCAGCGCGCAGACCGGCGAGACGGATGTGCAGTCCGAGCCGGGCGGCGAGCAGCAGGGCGGAAGCCCCCCCAGGACGAGCGCGCAGGTCAAGCGCATGGAGGCCGACGCGGTCTCCTCGAAATACGCCTATCAGGCGGAGTACATCGACCTGCCGGTGAAGGTGGACTACATTCAGGCCTACAGCATCAGCGGCAGCAGCCTCTGGTTCATGGGCAACGTGTCGGTCGGCAAGGAGACCTATGTGGACGAGGCCACCGGCGAGAGCTACGAATACGACAACTATGAAAACCAGCTGTTCCGCATGGACCTGACCACGCAGGAGTGCGTGCAGATCCCGCTGCCGGAAAAGACCGAGGTGCCCGAGGGCTGGCAGGGCGACGCCTATACGCAGGAGATGTGCGCGGGCAGCGACGGCACCGTCTGGCTCTATGAGCAGATGAACATCTACCGCTTCAATTTGCCCGGGGGTCTCGACACGACGGTCGAAAACCAGTACGACTACTACGAGAGCGGCCCCAGCTCCTCCGCACTGATCCAGCTTTCTGCCGACGGCGAGGTTCTCAACCGGATCGACGTCGCGCAGGAGAATGAAAACGGCGGCAGCTTCTATCTGAACTATTTTATCGTCGATTCCAACGGCTATATCTACGCGGGCAACTGGGAGAAGATCCTTGTCTGGGATAAGGACGGAAACCAGATCGCCTCGCTCGACAACGACGACGGCGGCCAGCTGGTGCAGTACAGCGCCGATAAGGTCGGCCTGCTCACCAACGGCGAAACGCACGGCGTCAAGGTGTTCGACCCGGTGAAGAAGGACTGGGGAGAGACGATCGAGCTTCCGGCGTTTGCCTATGACATCCAGCCCGGCGACGACGTTTACGATTTCTTCTACGACTACAACGGCAAGATTTACGGCTACATATCCGAGACCGGCACGGCGGAAAAGGTCGTGGACTGGATGGAGTGCGACGTAGACAGCAACAACATGCAGGCTTATAAGATCCTGCCCGATGGCCGCGTGTTCGCGTTCACGCAGAAATGGACGCAAGACGGCACCCAGACGCAGTTCATCCTTCTGTCGCGGGTAGACGCGGCGACGCTCCCGGAAAAAAAGACGCTCACGCTGGCCTGCATGTATATGGATTATAATCTGCGCAGCCAGATCGTGAATTTTAACCGCCGGAACAGCCAATACCGTATTGTCGTGAAGGATTATTCCGAGTATAATACGGAGGACGACTACACTGCCGGCCTCACCAAGCTCACCACGGAGATCGCCTCCGGCGCGATGCCGGATATCCTCGTGACCGATCAGCTGCCGGTCAGTCGCTACGCGGCCAAGGGCCTGCTTCAGGATCTGTGGCCCTTCATCGATGCCGACACGGAGATCAGCCGCGACGATCTGGTCACCGATGTGCTCGACGCGCTCTCCATCGACGGCAGGCTCTATGAGATTCCGGCCAGTTTCTCCCTCTCCACGGTCGCGGGCCTTGAAAAGGTCGTCGGCGAATACGATACCTGGACGCTGGCCGATCTGCGCGACGCCATGACCAAGCTCCAGCCCGGCGCGACCATCTTCGGCGAGGGCGTTACCAAGGACAACATTCTGGAAAACTGCGTCTCCGCCAGCTTCGACGAGCTGATCGACTGGGAGACGGGAACGTGCAGCTTCGACGGCGAGACATTCAGGGAGCTTCTCGAATTTGCAAATGAATTCCCCGCGGAGTTTGACTACGAAAACTCCGACATGTATGATACCTATGAGAGCGACTACAGCCGCATGAGATCCGGCAAGCAGCTCCTGACCAACCAGAGCTTCTATGGCTTCGACGATCTTTACGTCACCTTTGTCGCCATGGAAAACGCCCCCTGCTTCGTCGGCTATCCGACCACCGGTACGCCGCGCCGCAGCACCTTCCAGACGGATACCGCCCTTGCCATCACCGCCGCCTGCATCGATAACGACGCGGCATGGGCCTTTGTCCGCACCACCCTTCAGGAGGAGTATCAGAATGAGATCTGGAGCCTCCCCATCAACAAGTCTGTCTTTGACGCCAAGCTGGCCGAGGCCATGAAGCAGGAGTTCTATACCGACGAGAACGGTAATCAGGTCGAGCAGTCCAAGGGCGGCATCGGCTGGGGCAACGACGAGATGATCGACATTTACGCCGTCACTCCCGAGCAGCGCGACGCCTTTATGGAGCTTCTCCACTCCACCACCAGCGTCAATTCCTATGACGAGAGCATCATGGAGATCGTGCGCGAGGAGACCGGCGGCTATTTCGCGGGACAGAAAACGCTTGATGAAACTGTGAAGATCATTCAGAACAGAGTGAGTCTCTATGTTGCAGAACAAAGCAATTAAGCTTCCGGCGGATCTTTTCCGCCAGAAGTTCGTTGCTCGGATTCGACGTACACACGGTACGCCTTCATCCTCGCGCCTGCTTCTGACGAAAAATCTCTCGCCGGTGTCGAAAGCCGCTTTTGGCGGTTCCTATGAAAGGTATTTCTGTCTTTGTAGGGGCCGATGCCCACATCGGCCCTAAAGAATGCGGCGCATTATGATAATTCCCGGCAAATCCGTAATTTTTCACGGGCCGATGTGGGCATCGGCCCCTACGGCCCTTAATAGAATGGACATTGTCCGAATTCCATACGTCAAATATTCAATGGGCGCAAATGAAACGACTTGCACGGTGTGTCGTGCGCTCGGGAAACCCGATTCTGCGGCCCGCCCGAAGGGCGTTTTGACGACGGAAACGAAACGACAACACGCAGAACGGAACGAGAAGTTTTTTCTGCGCGACAGCGCTATTTCGCGTCCCCAGCGTCTCTTTTTTGCATACTTTTTTCTGACAAGCCAGAAAAAA
>ENA-UAKS01000691-UAKS01000691.1-human-gut-metagenome-genome-assembly--contig:-NODE-691-length-12269-cov-7.972572_pt1 | contig 12269 bp, 12 predicted proteins | sample MGYA00243692_ERZ654452 | MGnify/ENA primary metagenome ERZ654452 (study PRJEB26926, sample SAMN06164442) | human gut metagenome | biome: ENVO:00009003; feature: ENVO:2100002; material: ENVO:00002003...
ATAAATATGTATTAAATGATAATTACAAGATGATAACATAAAGTTTAATACATAACAAACCAGTTTGTTAAACGAGCCAAAAAGTAAGGGCTTGCGACATGTACCCGCCGGACTGCTGCACTGCTCCCAACGGTGCTACGCTGCGTGACTAAGATTCTGTATGGATTATGCATTTACTTTTTCTATACATGACGAAACCGTCGCTACTCGCCTTCCATGGCTCGATAGCTCCTTGCCCCGGCATCCATGCCGTGGCATTTCTGTGTTATGAGCATAATCCTACAGTATCTAAGCCACTGCGCTATTCGCACCGTTGGGAGCAGTGCAGCAGTCCGGCGGATACATGCCGCAAGCCCGTACTCAAAGCCTGTACTCAAAGAAAAAATATGGTTGCAACGCAATATAATTCAGAATATAATGTAAGATAGTAACTAAAGACATCTAATCAGGGTGACAATATGGAGCAATTTATCAGAGAAAAGATAAAGGATAAACCGCTGAATAAAAAAAGACTTGCAAAAAAAGCAGGCACAGCAGCACTCTGCGGAGTGGCATTTGCAGTGGCTGCAAGCATTGTTTTTGCTATATTTCTGCCGGTTATCAACAGACAATCAAAAAAAGCTTCAGATGGAAAAAATAATAATGATGTGCAGACAGCTACACAGCAGTCAGGCATAGATGACAGCAGTGATGCATATAGTGAAAATGGTACACAAAGCACAGAGTCCGGCACTTCTTCGGAGCCGTCTTCGCAGACCTATCAGCCTACACTCGCAGATTATCAGGCAGTGCAGAACCAGCTCTACAGAGTGGGCGCTTCGGCCACGAAATTTGTAGTAGGAGTCACGGGTGTGACAGATGCCACTGATATTTTCAACAATTCCTATGAGACCGAGGGTCAGGGAGTGGGAGTGATACTGAGGGACAATGGAAAGCAGCTAATCATTCTGACAGAGAAAAATGTAGTGGATAAGGCGGATAAGCTTAGTGTAACCTTTGTAAACGACATGATGGCTGATGCTGCGCTGGTCAAGTATGACAGCAATACAGGTATAGCAATCATTTCCGTGGATAAGTCGCTTCTGGACGACGCCACAATAAGGGCTATAGCGGTTGCGGAGCTTGGTAATTCAAATATTGTTTCAAGAGGAGCATCTGTCATTGCACTTGAGGCAAACTATGCCATTCTCACAGGTCTTGTAACGTCAACAACCAACGAGCTGTCGGCGCAGGACAACAATTACTCGGTGCTCACCACAGATATTGCAAGCAACAAGTTACAGAGCGGTATACTGATTAATACAGATGGTCAGGTCATAGGGCTTTCACTGCAGGATTTCAATCCGGCGGAGGAAAACAATACGCTCACGGCTGTCAGCATAAGCGACCTGTCACCTGCCATTGAAAAGCTCGAGAGCGGCGCAGATGTGCCGTACATAGGCATCACCTGTACTACAGTTACAGAAAAAATAGCAAACAGATATAACATCCCAAAGGGTGTTTATATAAAGCAGGTTACTATGGATTCACCGGCATTTGTCTCGGGGCTTCAAAGCGGAGATGTGATAGTTGCGGTAAACAATACAGAGGTGTCGAATGTGTCCGCGTACAACACACAGCTTATGAAGCAAAAGCCTGAGGATACCTGCAATCTGAAAGTAAAGAGAAAAGGAAGCAACGGCTACACGGAGATTACCTGTCAGGTGAAAATCGGAGTGATGAATTAGCCGAAATTAGGAGGATATATGAAGTATATTTCAACTCTCCGCGAGGGAGAGAGAATCAATGAGATTTTTTTATGCAAGAGCAAGCAGACAGCCATGACCAAAAGCGGAAAGCCTTATGACAATGTTATCCTGCAGGATAAGACAGGCACGCTGGATGCCAAGATATGGGATGTGGGCTCAGTAGGCATTGAGGAATTTGATGCAATGGATTACATAGCCATAACCGGTGATATCACAAGCTTTCAGGGCAATTTGCAGTGCTCCATAAAGCGTGCGAGAAAGGTAAACGAGGGAGAATATGACCCTGCGGATTATCTGCCGGTCAGCGATAAGGATGTCGAGGTCATGTATAAGGAACTCATGGGCTTTATCGGCTCTGTAAAGAATCAGTACCTGTCACAGCTCTTACATAGCTTTTTTGACAATAAGGAGTTTGAGCGCCGTTTCAAGTTCCATTCAGCCGCAAAGAGCGTGCACCACGGCTTTGTAGGAGGTCTTTTGGAGCATACGCTCGGTGTGACGAAGAACTGTGATTATTTTGCAAAAATGTATCCGGTTTTAAACCGTGACCTGCTTCTTACAGCAGCTATTTTCCATGATATCGGAAAATTAAAGGAGCTTTCCACATTCCCAGAGAATGACTATACAGACGCTGGTCAGCTTCTCGGACATATCATGATTGGTGCAGAGTGGGTAGGCGATGCGATTAAGAGCATCGACGGCTTCCCGGTAGTGCTCGCAAACGAGCTGAAGCACTGTATACTTGCCCACCACGGCGAGCTTGAGTTTGGCTCTCCGAAAAAGCCGGCACTTGTCGAGGCACTGGCACTTAGCTTTGCAGACAACATAGATGCCAAGATGGAGACCTTCAGGGAGCTGCTTGTAAATGTGCCTGAAAACGATACAAAGTGGCAGGGCTACAACAGATTTATGGAGACAAATTTCCGCAGAACAAGTGTGTAAAAAGGCGTAGCATGTAGTAATCTGATTAATCATAAATGAGGGGCAAAATACCTTTTGACCCTCATATCATTATACATAAAATAAAGAAGAGAAAAGCATGAAAAAAAATGACATATTTGAACTTGAAATAACAGATATGGGAACAGATGGCGAGGGTATCGGACATTATGATGGCATGACCTTTTTCGTAAAGGATGCACTGATTGGTGACGTCATAACAGCCCGCGCAACAAAATTAAAGAAAAACTATGGCTACGCAAGAGTGGAAGAGATTAAGACCCCTTCCACTTTTCGCGTTGAGCCGCAATGTGAGCTGCACAAGAGGTGTGGCGGCTGCCAGATACAGGCGCTCTCCTATGAAAAGCAGCTTGAATTTAAAAATAATAAGGTGCGCAATAATCTCATGCGTATAGGTGGATTTTCCGAGGCAAAGCTGGACAGTAAAATGCAGCCGCCTGTTGGCGCAGACAATCCATACCGCTACCGCAACAAGGCACAGTTTCCGGTGGGATATGACAGGGATGGCAATATAGTGACAGGCTTTTATGCATCGCGAAGCCACAATATCATCCCGGTCGAGGACTGCAGGCTTGGGGTGCCGCAAAACAAAGAGATACTCGACATCATAAAGGAATGGATGAATGAGTGCGGCATCACACCGTATGACGAGAATACACACAAAGGGCTCGTGCGCCATGTGCTTATCAGATATGGATTTACATCAAAGCAGATTATGGTGTGTCTTGTGATAAATGCAGATGAGTTGGAGCCAGAACACGGAGCAGCGGATATTGCAGGTGCAGAACGTGGGGAATTTGCTGGCAAGCGTAACTATGATAAAGCAAGTGATAACAAGGAATGTGGCAGCAAGGCAAGTGATAGCAGGCATAATGTAGCAGATATACTGTGCGAAAGACTCTCAAAAATCGATGGAATGACTTCGATTTCCTACAATATTAACAAGGAAAACACAAATGTCATCCTCGGCAAAAAGACGGTCTGCATATGGGGCAGACCATATATTGAGGACACCATCCATCTGCTTTCTTACCCTGATTTCACACCACAGGGGACAGGCATCACATATCAGATTTCGCCACAGTCGTTCTATCAGGTAAACCCGAAGCAGACAGAAAAGCTTTACAGCACGGCACTTGCATTTGCAGGGCTCACAGGAAATGAAAATATCTGGGATCTCTACTGTGGTATCGGTACCATATCGCTCTTTTTGTCACAGAAGGCAAAGCAGGTGTACGGAGTGGAAATAGTGCCTCAGGCAATCGAGGATGCCAAAAACAATGCGAAGCTCAATGGCATCACAAATGCACAGTTTTTCGTAGGAAAGGCTGAGGAGGTGCTTCCACAGTTTTATGAGAATGCAAAGAAAAAAGAGAATATCACTGATGATACAGCATCCACCGGACGTACAGATATGCTTCGCCCGGATGTGATAGTCGTTGACCCTCCAAGAAAGGGCTGTGATGAGAAGTGTCTGGACACAATGCTTGCGATGTCACCGGAGAGGATTGTATATGTGAGCTGCGATTCGGCAACATTGGCAAGGGATTTGAAGATACTGTGTGAAGAGAAGTATGAACTCATGAAGTGGCAGGCATTTGATCAGTTTTATCATACGACGCATGTAGAGACGGTATGTCTTTTGTCCAAACTCCATGAAGCGAAACATCATGTAAGTGTAAAACTGGATATGGACGAGATGGATTTGACTAGCGCTGAGAGTAAGTCTACATATGAGGAAATTAAGAAGTATGTGGCAGAGCATAATGATGGGATGAAGGTATCTAATCTATATATTGCACAGGTGAAGAGAAAGTGTGGTTTGGAACTGGCTGAGAATTTTAATCTGCCTAAGTCGGAGGATTCCAGACAGCCACAGTGTCCGAAGGAAAAAGAGGATGCGATTATGGAAGCGCTGAAAGCGTTTCAGATGGTTTGAGAATATTAGTTTAGATCCAAGGAGTAGATATATGGCATCAAGTATTATTCATTATGCAATTACATGTGAATTAATTAAGCGGAGACAATTTAATAATCCGGATAGACTTAAGCTGGGTTCTATCCTTGTAGATTCTGGATATAACGGAAACAGTCATATGAAGATATCGGTTGCAGGAGGGCATAAGAATACTTATGATCTTGACGGCTACAAGAGCATTTATGGCGAATTGATGAAGCAAGATGATTTATATTTAGGATATTACCTTCATTTGATTCAGGACATCTTATATAGACATTTGGTATATGATAAATATCATTGGAATCCGTTGATACCTGGAAACGTAGAGAAGCTTCATAGGGACTATGCTATAGGTAATTTCTATGTTGTCCAGAAATATAATCTAAAAAATGAGGTTACAATACCGGCTGACTTTGATAAAGAACCTATAAATCAAGTATGCTCATTTGATCTTGAGGGCTTGGTGCAAAATATGAATTCGTATTTTGAACCAAGCGAAGAGGATGATATATTTTTCTTCACAAAAGAAATGGCAGATGAATATATAGCAGAGGCTGTGGGATATTGTATTCAGGAGTTGGATAACCTTGAATGTCAAAATGCGGGCACAGATGGTTACTTATCAGCTTGGAATAGAATGCCAAAATCTATTCTTGAAAGTACTATGAATACCAGAGAGCTTGGTATGTACAGAATTCAGGGAACAAAGAATTATACATTAAGCAATCGGATATATAGAAGTGATAGGTGTGAATCATTAAGTGCATCAGACAAAAAACTTCTGCTCGATAGAGACATAACTACAATCATTGATTTACGAAGTGAACAGGAGGCTGAAACAAAGCCATCTGCTTTTTCATCAGACAGTGATTTTATAGTTTTTCATTATCCTATCGTAGAGGGAATGCTACCTCCAAACAGTCTTGAAGCTGTTCCGGTATCGTATATGGAGATAGCTCATGCAGATTGTGTAAAAGAAGTGTTTAAGACCATTGCGGACGCAAACGGAGGAGTTTTGTTTCATTGTACTGCGGGTAAAGATCGTACAGGTGTAGTTAGTGCAATACTTTTGGCACTTGTTGGGGTGTCTGACGAAGATATTGTATATGATTATGCAATTAGCAGAGAATTCAATAAACAAAGGCTTGAGGCGTACTTGAAGGAACATCCTGAAATTGATAAGGATATTGTTTTGGCAAACGAAAAATCGATGTATGGATTTCTTAGGATGTTAAGAGAAAAGCATAATTCGGTAGATCAGTATTTAAGGGATATAGGTATTTCTGAGTATGAAATACAAGAACTAAAAAGCAAATTGATATAAAAATTGATTGACAAGCGTTACAAACAAGAGTAATCTTAACACAATAATTTTTGAAAGGAGTTTTCTCATGAATAGATTTGCAGTCGGATATTCATATACTGAAATTTATACTATGCACATTATGAATGTGTATGGTCTTAATTGCGTATGTAAATATTTGAATTGCTAAGATGAGAAAATGGTTCAATAATTAGATTATAGTATATTCTGACCACTTATCTTTGCAGGTAGGTGGTCTTTTTTTATCCGGATAATGAAGAAAAATATTTTGAGAGAAGGAGTGAACGCTATTATGTTACAAAGCGATTTTTTTGACAACGAGACAAAGGCACTAATTGATTTAAATGTCATTTATGGAGCCGGAAAACGTATTGCAAACAAATGTTTGATTATCTTTTCTAAAGAGATACATACATATTTATTAGAACATTATGAGTGTGAAATTATAGGCGAAATTGGCGCATGTAATGGAAACATTCCAATCTATTGTCTGGAATATAAGGGAGAAAAAATAGCTTTTTATCTAACTGGAATAGGTTCTGCTGTTGCATCCTCTATGTGTTATGAAAGCCATTACGTGATTGGAGCAACAAAGTATATTATGTTTGGCTCATGCGGTAGCCTCGACAAAGAAGCGACGAAAGGCAAATTCATTATCCCAACTGAAAGTTATAGAGGAGAGGGAGCATCCCATTATTACGCACCATCTTCTGACTACATTACTATTAAAAATTGTGATGTGTTGGCAGAGGTATTTGAAAAAATAAAAGCTCCGTATGTTAAAGGCCGTGTATGGACAACTGATTCTATGCTCCGTGAAACGAAGGGACTAGTGGCAAAAAGAAAAGGTGAAGGGTGCATAGCAGTAGAAATGGAGCTTGCAGGTGTTCAGGCAATATGTGATTTTTACGGGTTACAACTTTATGATTTTCTGGAAGCAGGAGATGTATTGGGAGACAGCGGATATGAGTTTGAAGGACTACATAATGCTAACCATAATGTTGGGAAAGCATTGATAGCTCTAGAGGCTGCTACATATTTGTAGATTAATTATTGTTTTGTACGGAGGAAGTGATAAAAATGAATCTTATAGTACTTATAGGAAGTGGTGCGGTTGGTAAGATGACCGTGGGGCAGGAATTGATGAAAATAACAGATTATAGACTCTTTCATAATCATCATATGATAGAGCCAGTAATCGAGATCTTTGGTAAATTTGATGGAGCAGTGGTAGGCAAGCTTCGGGAAGATATCTTTGATGCCTTTCTAAAAACTGATTATAGTGGATTAATATTTACTTATATGTGGGCCTTTGATATGCAGTCAGATTGGGATTATATAAAGTCGGTTACAGATAAATTCGAGGCTACCGGTGGAAATGTATATTATGTGGAGCTTGTTGCGGACAGGGCAGTTAGAATAGAACGAAACAAAACGGAAAACCGCTTAAAGAACAAGGTTTCTAAGCGGGATATTGTGGTATCAGAAGATCGTATGCTTCGTGAGGAGACAAAATATCGACTTGTAAGTAATGATGGTGAGATTCCTTTCGAAAATTATATGAAGATTGATAATACGAATCTTGAGCCTTCAGAGGTTGCTCTTATGATAAAGGAGAGATTCAACTTACAGGGAATTGGTGTAACTGAACTGATGAACAGGGTGAAGCTTGAAGAAGTCCGAGAAGATGAAATAGAGCAGCTGTATGATATGCAGATTCAGAGCTTTATGCCACTGTATGAAAAATATCACGATGATATGTCACCGGCAATTGAACCGATAGAAAGAGTGAAGGCAAGAGCGATGCAGGAGAATAGAAAATACTATTTTATAGTTAAGGATGGAGCAAGAGTCGGTGCCATCAATGTGGGGAAAAAGTTGTCGGACCCTGAAGAAGATTGTTTATATATCAGCCCTCTTTTTATTCTGCCTAAATACCAGAATCAGGGAATTGGGTATGTGGCAATTCAAAAGGTTTTTTACTTGTATCCGGATGCTAAGGTGTGGAAGCTTGATACAATTTTGCAGGAACTGGGTAACTGTCATTTATATGAAAAATGCGGCTTTGTACGAGTCGGTGAAGAGCATATTATAAATGATAAGATGACATTGATAGATTATGAGAAAAGATAAAATTACGGAGGTATGAAAGGTGAGACTGAGACCATATAAGAGCTGTGATGCTAAAAAGATTATCAGCTGGATAAGGGATGAAGAGGTCTTTCATAAGTGGGGCGGAGATCATTTTGGAGAATATCCTATTAGTGCGGAGATTGTTGATAACAAATATTTGAACGATAATGGCGATTGCAACGAGGAAGACAACTTCTATCCTTGGATTGCATTTACTGATGAGGATGGTGTTATCGGGCATTTTATCATGAGATATATTCATGGGGATAATAAAGTTCTTCGTTTTGGCTGGGTAATAGTTGATGACTCCATCAGAGGAAAAGGTTATGGAACAAGCATGCTTCGCACAGGACTTAATTATGCTTTTAATATCCTTGGAGTCCATACTGTAACCATTGGTGTGTTTGAACATAATGATATAGCTCATAGCTGTTATAAAAAGGTAGGCTTTGTTGACAAAGAAATTGTTCCCCATGAGCGAGATAATATTATTGAAATGGCAATTACAAAAGAGGAATACTTTCTTTTGAAAAAGTTGTAGTAGATTATTTCTTTATTCTTTCACTTCAAATTTAAAGTAAAATATATTATTATGGTATTCGAACAAATATTCGGTTAGATGGGTGAGTGAAAATGCGAAGAAGAGATATAATGTCAAGCTATTGCGCTGTCAGCAGTTCAGATAGGTTTGAATTTCTATACGAGTATTATCATAACTATAAAAATATATTAAGCTGCGAGAGGCACTGTGTTATATGGAATGAATTTCCCAAAGCAGGAGAAGGCTTGTGAGGCGCTGGGATTTGAGCGCCCGAATCCGGAAAAGAAATCCAACAAATTCAATAATGCCAAGATGGTTTTTGATGAAGAAGTAAGAAAACTATATATTGAGATTGCAGAAAAATATGGAGTTGTGATTGAGAAAATTCCACTTGAGGGCAAGAAGCATCTTGAGAAAATGTTTTTATTCTGGCCAAGCAGGCGGAAGAAATTGCAAATAATGAGGCTAGGTTGCAATCACTTGAATTAAAAATTGAGGATGTAGAAACATTTTCAAAAGAGGTGGCAAAGGTTGCTTATGAAAAAGCCTGTGAAGTAGTTGCTGAAGAAGTTCGTGCTATGACGATTGGAGCTTCGGAACAGGCTCAGCGATATGCAGCAGGAAGCAATCTATTTCAGAGGGTGCTATGACAGCGTTGGGTATCTCAAAAAAGCAGGAATTTTATAACCAAGAACGGCGGCATTGGCGAAAAGCTGATGCCGCTTTTACATGGATATAGATAGAAAATCTCATAGGTATGTGATATAATAATGAATATCAATACCAAGGAGATGGTTTATACTATGGAAAAAGCCATTACAATTAATACCTATTCTATGGCATCTTATTATGTGGATATATTGTATAACGATATTAAGCTGTCAAATGCGACCTGCTTTTTTACTAAAATCAAAGATAATTTATATTTGGTGACAAATTGGCATGTTGTAAGTGGGCGAAATGCCGACACTAAAAAATGTTTGAATAAAATGGGAAGCGTCCCTAATAAACTTCGTGTATATGTTCCAAAAGAAAACGATGATTCCACTTTTTGCTATAGCGATGATTTTTTTATGGATGTTGAATTGTTTGACCAAGAAGGTAATCAGCTATGGTATGAAATGCAAAAAGGTAATAGAATGATTGATGTCGCAATAATTCCACTTAAAGATGTTAAAGGTGTTTGCACAACTATAGAACAAGCAGAAGAACCTTTCAATGAACAAGTTGGTTTTGAAATAGCGTCAGAAATTTATATCATTGGTTTTCCGTTTGGAAAGCAAACAGGCTATGTACCGATTTGGAAAAAAGCCAGTGTGGCAAGTGAACCAGAATTAGAGGTTGAAGAATTACCGTACTTTTTTGCTGATACAGCTACGAGGTCAGGAATGTCAGGGTCTCCTGTGATTTTATATAAAGATAGACCTGCCGTTTTGATTAGTGAAAAGGAAGAAAAAATAAGTAGGCATTGGACAAAGTTCATTGGTATTTATTCAGGAAGAATTGGGGCTGATTGTGAAGAAAAGGGAGATGCACAATTGGGTAGAGTATGGAAAGCTTCTGTCATTCAAACAATGATTGAAAATTATGAAAAATAAGTCAGTTTTGTCATAGGATACATAGCCGAGTGGTTTTCACCGAACGAAAATCACTCGGCTTTTTCTATTTCTGGAGGTGATTTGATTGAATGAGAAGAAGCAGACCTTATGTGCAGCTTGACCATGCAGTTATCGAACAGGCACGGCAAATGGACTTGCTCTCCTATCTCAGAGCTTATGAGCCGAACAATCTGGTGCGTGTCGGCGGCAGCGTTTACTGCACCAAAGAACACGACAGCTTAAAGATTTCTAACGGCAAATGGTTTTGGTGGTCGAGAGGTATCGGCGGCGTTTCCGCCCTTGACTATCTTATCAAGGTCAAGGATTACGGATTTGTAGAAGCCGTCGAAGCTCTGACGGGTGGTGCGGTTGAATGGACGCCGCCGCAAACGCCTAAAAAGGACGCGCCGAAAGTTCTGCTATTGCCGCCGAAAAACAAAGATTGCAGCCGAGTAATGCAGTATCTTTTCGGGCGTGGCATGAAGAATGAACACAGGCGGCGAAGCGGCAGAACAAATCGTCCGAATGAGCTTGGAGGGCTTTGAGGTCGCTGCCAAAATTACAGGTGCAGGTGCGAAGAATATCGCAATCCTTTTGTATTCCATTCTCAAAGAAGAACAGAAAACAAAGGGCAAGGCAAGGCTTACGAATATGCTCCGTTCTGGCAAGGAGTTAAAGGTATTTACCGTAAGGAACAGCGACCTGAAGAAGTTTACGCAGGAAGCAAAAAAGTACGGCGTTCTTTATTGTGTCCTTGCAGACCGTAAAAACAAAGACCCCAATGCGGAGGTCGATGTGATTGCCCGTGCGGAGGACGCATCGAAAATCAGCCGCATTGCGGAACGCTTCAAACTGGCATCGGAAGCAACGGCTTCTGTTGTGACCGATGTGGAGAAAGCCAAAGACGAAAAGGCAGGTCAGCCAGAGCCAGACATCGGCGTACAGGACAAGGCAGAGAAAGACAAGCTCTTAGATGCCCTGATGGGTACGCCAATCCAAAAGGAGGAAAATGCCCCAAACCCCTCGGTGGCAAAGACCGAAAAATCCCCTCTGTCCGAGCCTACCTCAGAGCAGCCAAAGAAATCCGCAGAGGGGGCTACTATGACTAAGGAGAAACCTTCGGTCAAAGAGGAACTGCGGAAAATCAAGGAGAGCCGAAAAGAGCAGGAAGCAGATACTTCTTCTGCCCTGGACAAAAGCTCCGCTTCTGACAGGGCGAAGAAGCCGCCCGCAGGCAAGACGGAGCATAAACAGCCCCAGAAGCGGAAAAGAAAACCAAAATCCAAAGAAACGAGGTAAACAGTATGAGCATTTATGATGTATTCAGCGGCGGCAGCAAGCCCTTTGATAAAGCGGAATGGGCTGCCCAGAAGCAGGCACAGCGGCAGGAAGCCTATGAGCTGATTGACAACACCTGCTCCGAGATGATGGCAGACGGCGAGAGCTTCCGCCAGTATCTTGATGTGCAGGGGCGTTTTGACCGCTACTCGGTGGCGAACGCCGTTTTAGTATCGGCACAGATGCCCGATGCGACACAGCTCAAAGATTATAACGCTTGGAAGCAGAGCCGTGTCTATGTGAACAAGGACGCACAGAAAATCGTTATCCTTGAGCCAAGCAAGGAGTACACCCGTGATGACGGCACGAAAGCGGTAGGCTACAACGCAAAGGTGGTCTATGACATTTCCGAAACATCGGCAAAGGACAGGCAGCAGGCACAAGAGCCGAAAACGATGCGTGAGCTTGTATCGGCTATGATTGATGCAAGCCCCGTTCCCTTTGTTCCCGTTGCCGACCTTGAAATCCCTGCCTACTATGACAGTAAACAGCAGACGATTTTCATTAAGACAGGGCTTACGGAGGAACAGCTCTTTGTGAGTATGGCAAAGGAAGTGTCGGCGGCGGTTTTCGATTTCAAGCATAACGAGAGCCGTGATGCTTCCGATTTCAAATCCTTCTGCGTTGCCTATATGGCTGTCTCTTATACACATCTCCGAGCCCACGA
>ENA-UAKS01000692-UAKS01000692.1-human-gut-metagenome-genome-assembly--contig:-NODE-692-length-12262-cov-6.550995_pt1 | contig 12262 bp, 6 predicted proteins | sample MGYA00243692_ERZ654452 | MGnify/ENA primary metagenome ERZ654452 (study PRJEB26926, sample SAMN06164442) | human gut metagenome | biome: ENVO:00009003; feature: ENVO:2100002; material: ENVO:00002003...
TTTGTGCTGCGTCAACATTTCTTGTGTTGTCATTCTCCGTTCTGTATCCAAATTCTGCCTCCATGTTTTCTTTCCGATATTTCATCATGTGTAGCTTGCTGTCGCGGCATTTGCGGCCGTCCGGTGTGGTGTAAGTGATATTTTTCCGCGTTGGTGACCAATTCGCCGCATATCCTTCGGCGCGGAGCAGCGCCAGAAATTCCTCGCGGTTGCCTGCATACCGCATACATTCGTCGATCACGCGCATTAGTTCAAACTTCCAACTCTCGCCTCTGTCAGCCGTGTAGTATTCCGCGTTGGACATTCCGCGGGAACGTTTTTGCTCATCCCTCTGAAATTTCGGCAGCCCCAGTTCTTCACAGATCTGGTCGTTGCGAACGCGCAGCTCCTGAATCTGCTCGTCCGCCATGTGTACCTTCTTACCCGTCTCGAAGTTCACACTGTTGATGATGCAGTGCGAATGGATGTGTTCACGGTCGGTGTGGGTGCAGACGAGAACTTCGCAGCCCGCAAAATATCCGGCAAGCTGCCGCGCCGCTTCGTGGGCTGTGCGTGGGTCAATGTCCGCGCCGCGTGGGAAGCTCTGCACCATGTGGTAGAACTGGATGCCACCGTCCTTGTGGTGCAGCAGCTTCGTACTCAGAAATTCGTCGAACGCCGTTTCCGGCTGACAGCCGATTCCGCTGACGAGCTGCTGACCATCCCAGATCGTCTTGCTCACCTGCGACACATACCGCATCACGCTTTTCATGCAGCCGCGTGACTGTGTGCCTTTCTTGTAGTTCACGAAATGGACGATTGCGATTTTCCGCGCCCTCCTTCCTGTATCTGCCGCAGGGTGACGTTGATTTTTGCGAATTCCTGTGCAGCTGCGTCCAGATTGGCAAACTGCACCTTGCCCGTGTTCGCCAGCACAGCGAGCTGGTTCAGGTTGTTGCCGATGGCTTTCTGCTGCCGCAAGACTTCTTTGAGACCATCCATGACGACGATGCGCTTGCCAAGGCAGCAGGCGGTCACATAGTCACTCATGGACATGCCCGCCTTCTGTGCCAATGCCCGGATTTTTTCGCGGTCTGCGGACGCCATGCGGGTGCTGAATTTGATGTCTTTTTTCATGTGTTCTCCTATCGTTGATAAAGTGGGTTTGGGCTTCTGCCCAAAAACTGTGCGGAAGGCGGGCAGCGGCGTTGCCGCAGACCAGACAAACGCGATGCTGGCCCTCCCTTTGAGGGAGGATTTTTCCCGCTGCGGCGGGGATTCTCTGCGCTTTGAGCCTGCGCTTTTTCGCGTTGCCCGCACGTCGGCGCAATGTGGGGCTTTGCGGCACTCCTGCGCACACACTCGCAGTCTGGGCAAAAAACCGCACACAGCGGCGACACGCGCCTCACGGCGCGCTGCGGGTGCTCGACACACCCGCAGGGTCGATAGGGGCGATTTTTTCCACGGTGGGAAGATCGGCACCATCGACCCTTTTCAGGCAGATCAGGCGTTCTCCGTTGCTCTTTCGAAACGAGACTAAAATGCCGTTTTGCCTTAGAGTATCAACGCTTTTTCGGATTTGATGCGAGAAGCTGTTCGGCGTCCAGCCCTCGATTCCGGCAGGGTCGATCTTTTCCAACAACGCTTTTGCAGGGGCGCTGATTTCAGGCTCTTTTTGCAGAAGTTCAGAGAGAAGATTTTCAATCTGAAGCGCTGAAATCTTAGAAGTCGTGCTGCAAGTTTTGCTGTCCTCAAGCAATTTCCAGACGTGATCTTCCTCACCGAATTCGAGTTTCAAAGTCCGGTCGGGGATGTCGCGCCCAGTGCAATGCAGAGAAGCGACATTGGCAAGTCGGGAGTGCTTTTGCAGAACAAATGCCGAATCCGCTGCGCCGCTTAAGCCCGTCGAGCCGGAGATCATGTTCATCGGATCGTCATCGTGGAGTTTCCGCAGGTGGTGAATCAAGAGGATCGCGATGTGCCGCCTGTCCGCAAGTTTTTTCAGAAGCCCGATGTCCTGATAGTCATTTGCGTACAGATTGCTGTCACCGCCTACGCTGCGGACGCGCTGCAAAGTATCAATGACAACCAGTTTTGTACTGGGGTGTTCGTTCAAAAACTGCTCGATCTGCTGCTCCAGACCGTGTTTTAATGTATCAGCCATGATTGTAAAATGTAGCGTCGGCGGCGCATCTTCCGTCAGATCAAAGAGCCGCGTCTGGATACGCTGGAACGAATCTTCAAGACTGAGATACAGCACTTCACCCTGCGTTACTGCAAAATTCCACAGCGGCTGCCCCTGTGCAACGCATAAGCAGAGCCACAAAGCCAGCCAAGACTTGCCGATCTTCGGTGCGCCCGCGAGGATGTGCAAGCCCTCTGGAATAAGCTCATCTACCAGAAAGTGCGTCGGTTCATATGTCCTGTTTTGCAGATCTTCCGCATTGATAGTGTGTAGTTTGTTCATACTGTCACCTCCTTTCGATATTGTTGCTGCGATTTTTATTTTCGATTTCCCGCACCGATATCGTAACATAAGGATTGACTTTTGAAAATAGGTAATGTATCATTTCAATAGATACACTATATCGATGCAAATACATTCTCTAATGAGGAAACAGCTTATGGGCGTTTTAGGAAAAGACTTATTTGATTTCCATCGGCCGCAGACAAACACCAAAGTCGAATTTGGTGCATCCGCCTATTGGGTAGAGGATAGAACGATGCCGCAGCCGTATGGAGCGGTGCTGACGGAAATACTGAACCTTGATGTCGCACCTTTTCAGGAATTGCTGAATCAGCTGAACACAGCCGTTCAAGAAAAAAGTGATAATGTCCTGCGTGCTTACATGGACATGAAGAAGGGACTGGCTTCTCTGCCGCTCTACCGGCTGTATCTGGAGGACTTTCGCGTCTTTGGCGATATGCCGGTCGAGGCGTTTGCGGTCGGAGAAGCACAGGATGCTTTTGCGGAGTTCGTGATGCAGGAAGATCATGATCTGCCCGCATTCATGCAGCAGCAGATCGACGATATTCGTTTGATTCAGGAACGGTATGCGTGGTTCCTCGATGGTGTTTTTGCGGGCGCGGTATTTGAAAAGAAAAAGGGCCAGAAGAAAATTCCTCTGGCACCGATGATCTGTTCGCGCGGATATGGAGCTTTTATCAGCGGTGTCAGTCTCGGCGAAAACCCTGAGACAGACGCGCCGCCGGTGAAGACGCAGTACCGCATCCGCGGCGAGAAGGAAAAAGCCGAGATCGTCGAGAAGATGTACTTCGACCGGCTGCTGGATTTTGTCTATGTGGAGTTCATGAAGGGGCTGCAAAAGGGCTTTGTACCGAAACGCTGCACCAACTGCGGGCGCTGGTTTTTACAGAAACCGGGAGCGACCTATGCCTATTGCACAGAACCTGCACCGGGGCAGGACGGCAAGACCTGCCGTGAGATCGGCGCGAGCAGCAGTTTCCGCAGCAAAGTAGAGAACAACGATGTCTGGAAGGTTCACCAACGGGCTTACAAAAAATATTTCGCCCGCATCAGAAGCGGTCTGATGACCAAGAGCGAGTTCGAGGTGTGGTCCCGGCAGGCAGCAGAACTGCGGGATGCCGCGCTGGAACGATATGCGCGGGCGGAAAACGAGGAGGAACGGCAGCGCATCGCGCAGGAGGTCACTGAGGCGCTCAACACAGAATGATAGAAAAAGCAATTCTAAATAATTTAGAAAAAACAGCAGGGAAACAATATCATGAGCCAGAAATAATTCTAACGTATTGTGCCGCTACATAGTGTATGGAAAAGTGTGCATTCCTGTGTACCCGAATGCTTGAAAGGCATGTAGGAGGCTCTGACAAAATCACCAAAAGTGAGAGAGAATTTCACGCGAACTTGATGCAATATTTCCACTTGCTAATTCGGTAAAGCATCATTATAATCAAAATTAAATTGGCCGTAATTTGCTTAAAAAGTTCCGAAAACCTTGAGAAATTTCAAGAAATGAATATATATATATTCAAGAATTACAGGAAATGGCGGAATGGGGCTTGCGGCGGAAAAGCAGGAGGAAAGACAGTGAAAGCACATCTGACAAAGCGACTTGTGTGCCTGATCCTGGCAATTGTTTTGTGCCTGTCTGCGGCGGTTATCCCGGCGCTTGCAGCAAACGACACGAAAAATGTCAAGGTTAAGGTTCAGAAGGTCAGCAACGACACCGTTCCTACGGAGCTGAATCCGGAGCGTCAGGCAGCGGCGGAAGATACCGTCCAGACACAGTCGGCGGAGGGACCGGTTCGTGTGTCCATCGTTGTAAAAGGTGGATCCGTTCTGGATAAATATTCAACGAACGGCCTTACCGCCAACTACGCTGCCGCCAATTACCGGCAGCAGGTGCGCGCTTCGCAGAACGCGGTGGCGCGTGAAATCTCCGCAGACGTACTCGGCGGCAAGAAGCTGGACGTGGTGTGGAATCTGACGCTGGCCGCGAACATCATCTCGGCAAATGTCGAATCTGACCAGATTGACGCAATCCGCGCGCTGCCAGATGTTGAGGCGGTCGTGGTTGAGCAGCGCTACTATCCCGACCGCTCGGCGGAGAAGCTGGCGACGCAGCCCAATATGGCCACGTCCTCCAGTATGATCGGCACGAACGTCGCATATGAAACCGGTTATACCGGCGCGGGCACGCGGATCGCCGTGATCGATACCGGCATCGATACCGATCACCAGTCGTTTGACAACGGCGCATTCGACTATGCGCTACAGCAGGAAGCGAACGGCAATGAGAATTACATCAAGAGCCTCGATCTGCTCGACCAGAGCAAGGTAACGGCGGTTCTCAGCCAGCTGAACATTGCGCAGAACGGCGTGAGCGCCGACGACCTCTACTATGGCAGCAAGCTTCCGTTCGCATATAACTATGTAGATAAGAATACCGACGTGACGCACGACAACGATACGCAGTCGGAACACGGCTCGCACGTTGCCGGTATTGCGGCGGCAAACAAATATGTCCCGCAGACAGACGGCGACGAAACCACCTATGTTTCCGCGCTGGATACCGTCAAGACACAGGGCGTTGCGCCGGAGGCACAGCTGCTGGTTATGAAGGTGTTCGGCTCGAACGGCGGCGCGTTCGATTCGGACTATATGGCGGCCATCGAGGACGCAATTGTTCTGGGTGCCGACAGCATCAACCTCTCGCTCGGCTCCAGCTATCCCGGCCCGTCGAAGTACACGGCCTATATGGACGCGGATACCGATCCGGTTCCGGTCTATCAGGCAATTCTGGACAGCCTTGCGTCCAAGGACGCTGTGGTGTCCATCTCTGCCGGTAACTCCGGCAACTGGGCGGAAAATGCCTATGCCGGCTCCAATGGCTACGATGCCAGCAGCGGCACGGGGCTGCTGTATGACGATGACGTCAGCATGGACGTGGTCGGCGCGCCCGGCTCGTTCACCAATGCATTTACCGTCACGTCGGTTGACAACATCGGCAACACCGGCGAATATCTGGAGGTTGACGGCCAGAAGTTCATCTACATGGAAACGACCGGGGAAAAGGCCGGCCATGGCATGAAGCAGATGAAGTCTATCGCTGGCGAGTATGAGTATATCCTGATCGACGGCGTGGGCAACACGGGAGATTATGACGCCATCGGCGGCAAAGACCTGCTGGAGGGTAAGATTGTGTTCTGCTCTCGCGGTGAGCTCGACTTCTCCATGAAAGCAAGCAACGCCGCGCAGTATGGCGTTGCCGCAACGATTGTTTACAATAATGTCCCCGGTACGATCAGCATGGATCTGAGCAGTTACTGGAACGAAGCACCGTGCGTTCTGGTGACGCAGGACACAGCAAGAGTGTTCCGCGACAAGGCAGAGCCGGTCTATGACAAAAACGATTCCAGCAAGGTGCTCTACTATAAGGGTAGGATGAAAGTCAGCGCAGATGCAGCTGTCATTCCGGACTCCGCCGAGTACATGACCATGAGCAGCTTCGCCAGCTGGGGTGTTCCCGGCAGCCTGGAGCTGAAGCCCGAAATCACCGCCCCTGGCGGCAACATCTATTCGGTCAACGGTCTGGAGCAGGGCGGTAAGGGCTATGAGAATATGTCCGGTACGTCCATGGCTGCGCCGCAGATTGCCGGTATGTCAGCGCTGTTTGCGCAGCATTATCAGGCGGCCGGTCTGTCCAAGACGAACCGCTCGGTGCGCCATCTGGCGCAGAGCCTGCTGATGTCCACAGCTACTCCGGCGCGAGAGGACGCGACGCATTACTGGTCGGTTCTGAAGCAGGGTGCGGGCGTTGCGAACATCGGCGCGGCCATCACGGCAGATTCCTATGTCTGGATGGCCGATTCTGCGAACAAGGGCGCTTCCGACGGCAAGGTCAAGGTTGAGCTTGGCGAGGACGCGGCAAAGAACGGTACATACAGCTTCTCGTTTGATCTGTATGATCTGTCCGGCACGGAGCAGACTTATGACCTGTCGGCAAGCTTCTTTACACAGGCAATGACCACCATCGGCGGTGATCGTTATCTTGATGAGGCAACCGCACCGCTGGTGGCAAATGTTACCTATGGCAGTGCGGCAAGCGGCAGCAGCGTTACTGTTCCCGCAAACGGTCACGCGACCGTCACGGTAAACATTGCACTGACGGCGGAGCAAAAAGCGGCGCTTGACCGCGACTATTCGGTTGGTGCATATCTTGAGGGCTATGTGTTCGCGCAGGAGCGCACAAGCGCCGAGGGCGTGAGCGGCACGTGCCACTCCATCCCGGTGCTGGGCTTCTACGGCTCATGGACGGCTTCGAGTATGTTTGAGGTTGGCGACTACTATCACTACCAAAGTGGCGAAGAGACCCGGATGCCGTATCTGGGCAACGCCTATACCGATAACAATGTGCTGTACGTCAAGTACGCATCCGACAACAGCCCCTATAGCCGCGGCAGCGTGCTTGGCGGCAACCCTGTTGTCAACGACAGCAAATATCTGCCCGAGCGCAACGCCATCAACAGCGGGAACGGCGACAGCATTTATTATTGGAAATTCTGCGCCATCCGCAACGTGGCAGACAGCCGTTTGCAGATCATCAACAAGACGACGAATACCGTCCTTGCAGAGCAGACGCTCGGCCACTTCCTTGGCGCGTTCTATTCGCAGTATTTTAACCCCAGTGAGTACGTCAATCTGCCGCTGGACTGGAAGCCCGCTGGCATGAAAGAGGGCGAACAGCTGGAGTTGAACCTGACGCTGGCACCGGAGTACTATGTGCAGGACGACGGCAGCGTGAACTGGGCTTCGCTCGGCAGCGGCGCAACGCAGACGTTTACGGCCGTGATCGACAACACCGCGCCGGTTGTGAACAATGTTACAGTTGCTGACAACGAAATGACCGTCAATATTTTTGACAACCAGTATGTGGCGGCTGTTCGTCTGTATGACCGCAGCGGTACGGTGAAACTGGCAGAGGCCGGCGCAAATCAGACGACTGCGGCCAATACGGCAAATGACTTTACGCTGAATCTGTCCAGTGCCAACGGCAACATTTTCTACGTCAAGGCATATGACTACGCGATGAACGAATCCACCTATCGTGTGGAAATGGAAATCGGCGAACAGCCTGGCGAACCGGCAATGTTCCTCTTTGATGCCTACTATACCGGCAACAAGATCTGGAACACCATGAGCGGCAGCGATACAACCTATGTCAAGACGCCGTATGCCGCAAGCGCGGATGATTTCTATGCGGCGGCCTATGTGGACGGCAAAATTGTTGCCTCCACCAGCACGGGCGATTTGTATGTGCTGGACGCCAATGACCCCGAGAACGCAAGCTATGTCCGCACGCTGGATACGCTGCTGCTTGACATGGCCTATGACAAGACAAGCGACACGCTCTATGGCGTGGATGCTGGCAGCAAGGTCTACACCATCGACCGCTACAGCGGTGAGCTGACGCTTGTCGGCACGCTTCCGGTCAAGGCCAGAACGCTTGCCTGCGATGACAGCGGCAATTTCTACTATGCATTTGCCGAGACAGATTACAGCTACTATAAGATTTACCGCCTGCCGATTACGGCAGTAACCTCCGATGCAGCCGCAGATCCGGAAGCAATTGTGACGGTCGGCCAGCGCTATACAACGCCGGAGGAGGACGACTTCAGCGCCGTCGGTTCGCTGGAGTGGGAATCGAAAGAGAATGTTCTGTTCTTTGCCGTCAGCTCCGCGCTGCACAAGATCGACCTGACCGCAAAGACAAGCGCAGAATGCACGGAAAGCGGCTGGGGCGATTACTTCCCGGCAGAGTTCCACGCGCTCTGCATCCCGCGCGAGGGCGGCAGCTGGAGCGCTTCGGAAAGCGCCGCCGCAGTTGCGCTCTCGGATCACAGCGTTTCCCTGCTCCTTGGCAAGACGCAGACGCTGAAAGCATCGGTTCTGCCGTGGAATCTTGCAAACCGTGAGGTTGTGTGGAGCAGCTCCAACAGCAGCGTTGCAGCCGTCAGCGCCAACGGCGTGGTTACGGCCAAAAATGCCGGTACCTGCACCATCCGAGCAGCCTCCGCGCAGAACCGCTCGGTCTATGATGAGTGCACGGTCTCGGTGGAGCAGCTGAACGTAACGCTCACCGGTATGCTCCAGGACGCAAACGGCAAGGCAGAGCTGTTCAGCTGGGATCTGAAAAACAGCAGCAGCTGGAAGACCGGTATTGAGATCGACACCAGCATGGCGGCCATGGCCTATGACCCCGTGGATCAGGTCTACTACGTCATCGACGCGACCGACCGCACCATGGTCAAGGACGAGTCGCAGACGTGGAAGCTCCACAAGGTCGACCCGGCGGCAGGCAAGAGCCTTGCGGTTGCAGACAACGGCATCGGCGTTCCGATGATCGACATGGCGTACAGCACCAAATTTTCCGCGGCAGGCGCTGCCCGTCTGGTCGGTATCTACCGCATGGGCTACGTCTTTAAGCCGTTTGACCCGATGGACACCAGCAATGTGACGCTTCGTGACGCGATTCAGCTTCCGGTCTCCAACCATCATGCACAGAACCTGATCGGTATCGCATCGCTGGGCGTGGAAACGCACAGCAGCGACGCGTGGTACGACGGTGCAACGGATTGGTACGGCGACCCGGAGAACACGACCTGGAGCGGCGAATATGAGGCGGAGCACTTCGCGATCCTGGACGATGCGGGTTATCTGTGGGATCTGTGGATCAGCGTGCATGACGACGGCTACGGCTTTGATTATACCACCACAAAGACGCCGCTGTCGGCACTGGAAGCGCCTCCTTATGACTCGACCAGCAACTACGTCTACTGCTCCATGACCGCGTACAGCGACGGCAGCCTGTACCTGTCCCGCTTCAACGGCGACACGAACGAGATCTACCGCCTGCGCAAGGACGCGGACGGCAGCTATGAGGCCGTCCTGATCGACGACTTCGGCAGCGGCGTCTGGCCGGCACTGCTCGGCGGCGTGGAGACCAGCAAGGACGATCCGGTTCCCGTGACGGTCGACAAGAGCGCGCTGCAGAAGCTGTACGACGACAATCAGAACCGCAGAAAAGACGACTATGTAAGCGGCTGGGACGCATTCGAGACGGCAATGCGTGAGGCGGAGGCTGTTCTTGCCGACGAAAACGCCACGCAGGAAGCGGTAGACGCAGCGAAGGTAAAGCTGGAAGCAGCCATTGCCGGGCTTAAGAAGAAGCCCGAGACGCCGATCATCCCGCCGTATTATCCCATCCTCGGCAATACCGGCTCGTCCCGTGCGAACAGCAAGCTGCCGTTTACCGACGTGTCGAAGAGCGACTGGTTCTATGATGCCGTCAAGGGCGCATGGCAGAATTACCTGATCGACGGCGTGACCGCTACGACCTACAAACCGCACGGCACACTGACCGTGGCTGAGGCGATCAAGCTGGCCTCCGCGCTGCATCAGATGCAGAATACTGGCAAGGTGACGCTGATGAACGGCAAGACCAACTGGTATAACAGCTATGTCGAATACGGCATTGCGAACGGCATTCTGGACAAGAGCTATGCCAACTACACCAGAGCGCAGATGAACGCCCCGGCGACCCGCCGTGAGTTTGTGTCCATCTTCTATCCGGCGATGGACGGCTACAAGGCGCTCAACAACATTGCCGACAACGCGATCCCGGACGTGAAGCTGGGCGACAAGTGTGCGGATGAAATTTACGCATTCTATCGTGCGGGCATCCTGACCGGCTCTGACAAGCAGGGTACCTTCAACCCCGACAGCACCATTGTCCGCAGCGAGGTCGCAGCCATCCTCCTCCGGATGTACGATGCGTCCACGCGTGTACAATTCACTCTGAAATAATTTCCAGTCAAGCAACGAGCGGATTTGGACTTGTTCCGAATCCGCTCGCTTTTTGTATAAAGAAAACCACCGGCAATGCCGGTGGTTCCAAAAAGCTTTACAGTCCGACGTGTATTCCCGTTGCAGCATGGTTTCCTTGTCGCATTTTGCAGCAATATTATAATACCGTTCTCGCGCTGCCACGGACCACTTGACCGCTTGCGTCTCACATGGGATTGCACTCTCCAAAGTAATGTGAGGATATTTCGCTTTCAGATTAAGGACGATTTCTGCGGCGTATAAATCAACTCCAAGAGCCACGCCGCTAACAGAAGACTTGCTTCATCAGAGAGTTATATCAAATCATAAAAATCTTTCACCAAGGTGACATCACCTTTAGGTTCCGTTACCTTAGTGGTGTGCGGGTTCGAGTCCCGCCGCCCGCACCAAACCAATATAATCCGAACCCGTTTCCGATAGGCGATGGGTTCGGATTATTGCTTTTCTTTGACCGTTACGAAAGCACCTACTTCCGCAACGGGGTACGGCGCAGGCCCACCTCCAAGCCGAGAGGCCCACGGAAGAAGAAAGCGACCCCATAAACGCAAAAAGGGCGGGCGCAGCCGTTTGCACGGTGCGCCCGCCCTTTTCGTTACTTCTTCGTTTCGGCCTCCTGCCTCTCCGCCTCCCTCTGCTTCTTCCATTCGGCAAATTCCCGCTGGCCCTCCTCGCTCTCGTAGAAAGCGAGAATGTCCGGCATGATACAGCGGGCTATCGCCTCAATCTGGTGCTGGGGAATATCGGAGTTGTTAATCAGCTTTTTTCTTCTGCCCAAATGTACCTCCGTGTTTCTAAAGATTTACCGCTGGCGGTCTTTATCCCGCCGCTGGCCCTGCTGCTGTTCCTTGAGCGCCTGCCTGACCTCCGGGGGTATGCGCTGGACAAACCGCCGGAGCTGTTCATTTTCCTTTTTCAGCATGAGGACTTCCATCTGCTTCTGTATGCTCTTTTCGCTGTTGACCTTCTCCTTCAAGCCCTCGTTCTCCTGCGTCAGATAGTCGATGGTGGCCTGATACTTCTTCATCTGTCCCAAGTGCTTTTCCAGCCGGGAGAAGTACGGCCCCACCATCTCCAAAATCTCGTCCCGCTTTTTCCCGGCGTTCAGCACCCCGATTTCCGACACCGCCTTTTCTATGGCCTGCTGCTGGCGGGTCAGGTCTACGGACTGCTTGAACAGCCATGTGGGAATGTGCTTGCGCTTGGTGACGAGGGCGCTCTCGCCCCGCTTGAGGACGGGGAACGCCTTTTTCATGTGGGCGTGAAACTCATCCTGCCATTGGGAGAGTTGCGCCCGGTTGCCTAAAATCTCCTTTGCCGACAGCCGCCCGTCCTCCGTGATGGGGGTGAAGCACAGGTGGAGGTGGGGCGTTTTCTCATCCATGTGTACCACGGCGGAAAAGATATTGCCCCGCCCCACCTTCTTCTCCATAAAGGCTACCGCCTCCGTGAAGTAGGCTTGTACCTCTTTCCTGCTCCTGCCCGTGAAGAACTCCGGGCTTGCGGTTATCAAGGTGTCCACGAACATGGTGCTGTCCTTCCGGGTGCGGCACCCCGCCGCCCTGATACGGCGGTCTATCTCCCGCCTGTACTTCCCGGCGGGCTGGATAATATGGAAGTTGTCCTTGCTCCTGCTGGTGTCAATGTCCGGGTTGCTGGCGTACTGCTCCTTGGTGCGCTCGTGGTGGGCCTCCAGCGCCCCGGCTGGGCCTGCCTTGTGTTTGGCGAAGCGTAAAATTGCGTGCGGGGCTTTTTGCGCCATAGAACTCCTTTCCCCATCCCTTCCCATCCGGGGTTTTCCACAGGAAAACCCCGCAGAAAATATCTCGGATAGGATTGGATAGATTGATTATCTGTCTCTTATACACATCTCCGAGCCCACGAGACACTGAGCGATCT
>ENA-UAKS01000693-UAKS01000693.1-human-gut-metagenome-genome-assembly--contig:-NODE-693-length-12258-cov-8.400803_pt1 | contig 12258 bp, 9 predicted proteins | sample MGYA00243692_ERZ654452 | MGnify/ENA primary metagenome ERZ654452 (study PRJEB26926, sample SAMN06164442) | human gut metagenome | biome: ENVO:00009003; feature: ENVO:2100002; material: ENVO:00002003...
CGAGATCGCTCAGTGTCTCGTGGGCTCGGAGATGTGTATAAGAGACAGGACAAAATAGCAAAATGTTCCTGTTTACAATTTTTCCGACAGGGAGTATAGTGAGAAAAATTAATCATAACGATGAAAGGAAGTACACGATGGATAAACAGAATGAACGTAATACAGGCTTATATAATAAGTCGTTTGAACATGATAATTGTGGTATAGGTGCTATCGTAAACATCAAAGGCATTAAGACGCATAAGACTGTTGAAAATGCACTCAGCATAGTTGAAAATCTTGAGCATCGTGCAGGAAAAGATGCAGAAGGAAAAACCGGTGACGGCGTGGGTATTCTCCTTCAGATTTCCCATAAATTTTTTGAAAAGGCAGCCAAGAACCTTGGAATTAATATAGGAAAGGAAAGGGAATACGGCGTAGGAATGTTCTTTTTCTCCCAGGATGAGTTTAAGAGAAAACAGGCAATGAAGATGTTTGAGATTATTGCCCAAAAAGAAGGACTTGAATTCCTCGGCTGGAGAAAAGTACCTACAAGACCGGAAGTGCTGGGTAAAAAGGCACTTGATGTTATGCCGGGAATTTACCAGTGTTTCGTAAAGAAACCTGAAGACTGTGAAGAGGGACTTCCTTTCGATAGAAAGCTTTATATATTAAGGAAAGTGTTTGAACAAAGCAACGAAGATACCTATGTTGTATCCCTTTCAAGCAGGACAATAGTATATAAAGGAATGTTCCTTGTAGGACAGTTAAGAACATTTTTTGAGGACCTTAACAGTCCGGATTATGAATCAGCCATTGCACTTGTCCACTCAAGATTCAGTACCAACACCAATCCAAGCTGGAGAAGGGCGCATCCTAACAGATTTATAGTTCATAATGGTGAAATCAATACAATTAAAGGTAATGCCGACAAGATGCTTGCCAGGGAAGAAAATATGGAAAGCAAGTATTTCAAAGGCGTAATGCACAAGGTAATACCTGTTGTCAATACAGAAGGCTCCGATTCGGCAATGCTTGATAATACTCTTGAATTCCTTGTAATGAGCGGAATGGATTTACCGCTTGCCGTAATGATTACAATTCCTGAGCCATGGACGCATAATAAATTAATCAGCAGGCAAAAGAAAGATTTTTATCAGTATTACGCAACAATGATGGAACCATGGGACGGACCTGCATCAATTCTTTTCTCAGACGGGGACATAATGGGAGCCGTCCTTGACAGAAACGGATTAAGACCATCCCGTTATTATATTACAAAAGACGGTGAACTTATTCTTTCATCAGAGGTTGGTGTGCTTGACATAGACCCTGCCAATATTGAGATTAAAGAAAGACTTCATCCGGGCAAAATGCTTCTTGTCGATACGGTTGCAGGCCGTGTTATCGATGATGAAGAACTTAAGGAAAAATACGCTTGCAGAGAGCCTTACGGTGAATGGCTTGACAATAACCTTATTGAACTTAGGGACTTAAAGATTCCTAATAAAAAGGTAATCGAATATGAAAAAACAGAGCGTGCAAGACTTCAGAAATCCTTCGGATACACATACGAAGATTTTCATTCAATTATCCTGACAATGGCAAAAAACGGCGGAGAGCCTATCGCAGCCATGGGTGTTGATACGCCGCTTGCACCTATTTCAAAACAGAATCCTTCATTATTTGAGTATTTCAAACAGCTTTTTGCACAGGTAACCAATCCTCCTATCGACTCACTCAGGGAGAAAATTGTAACATCAACGGCAGTATATATAGGAACAGACGGAAATATTCTTGAGGAAAAAGCAGAAAACTGCCATATGCTCAGAATTAACAATCCGATCCTTACCAATACGGACTTGTTGAAGATTAAAAATATGAACAACGAGGGATTTAAGGTAGCTGAAATTCCTATTACCTATTATAAAAATACATCCCTTGAAAAAGCTATTGAAAGAATGTTCATGGAGGCTGACAGGGCACACAGCGACGGCGCCAACATACTTATACTTACAGACAGGGGCGTGGATGAAAACCATGTGGCAATTCCTTCACTTCTTGCAGTATCGGCTATGCAGCAGCACCTTGTTGTAACCAAGAAAAGAACAAGCGTTGCCATGATTCTTGAAAGCGGCGAACCAAGAACGGTTCATCATTTTGCAGCACTTTTAGGCTATGGTGCCTGTGCGATTAATCCATATCTTGCACAGGATACAATCAAGGAATTAATTAATATCGGACTCCTTGACAAAGATTACTATGCGGCAGTAGACGACTATAACAAAGCCGTTATATCGGGAATTACCAAGATTGCGGCTAAAATGGGTATTTCAACAATCCAGTCATATCAGGGTTCAAAGATATTTGAAGCAATCGGTATTGCACCTGAAGTTATTGATAAATATTTTACCGGAACTGTAAGCAGAATAGGTGGAATTACCCTTAAAGATATTGAAAATGACGTAAATGCAAGACATTCAAGAGCTTTTGATCCACTTGGACTTACTTCAGATGAGACTTTTGACAGTGTGGGCAGCCATAAATTAAGAAGCGGAAAAGAGGAACATCTCTACAATCCACAGACAATCCATCTTTTACAGCTTGCAACAAGAACAGGCGATTACAATACTTTTAAAGAGTATTCAAAACTTATAAACGAAGAAATGGATCCTGTAACCATAAGAGGACTTATGGATTTCAAATTCCCTGAAAAAGGAATCCCTATCGAAGAGGTTGAAAGTGTTGACTCAATCGTAAAGAGATTTAAAACAGGTGCCATGTCTTACGGCTCTATTTCAAAAGAAGCCCATGAAACGCTTGCTATAGCAATGAATATGCTTCACGGACGTTCAAACAGCGGTGAAGGCGGTGAGAGCATTGACAGACTTACACCGGGTACTGACGGACTCAACAGATGTTCGGCAATCAAGCAGGTGGCTTCCGGACGTTTTGGCGTAACTTCAAGATATCTTGTAAGTGCCAATGAAATCCAGATTAAAATGGCACAAGGTGCTAAACCGGGTGAAGGCGGACATTTACCTGGAAAGAAAGTATATCCTTGGATTGCAAAAACAAGACTTTCAACACCGGGCGTAAGCCTTATATCACCACCACCTCATCATGATATTTATTCAATCGAGGACCTTGCGGAACTTATTTACGACCTTAAAAATGCTAACGATAAAGCAAGAATTTCCGTAAAACTTGTATCAGAAGCAGGTGTAGGTACAATTGCGGCAGGTGTGGCAAAAGCTGGAGCACAGGTAATCCTTATCTCAGGATATGACGGAGGTACAGGAGCAGCTCCAAGAACCTCAATTCACAATGCAGGACTTCCTTGGGAACTTGGACTTGCGGAAGCACACCAGACACTCATAATGAATGGTCTCCGTAATAAAGTTGTGGTTGAAACAGACGGTAAACTTATGACCGGACGTGACGTAGCCATTGCCTGTCTTTTAGGAGCAGAGGAATTCGGTTTTGCAACAGCACCTCTTGTAACACTTGGATGTGTAATGATGAGGGTATGTAACCTTGATACATGTCCTGTGGGAATTGCGACACAGAACCCTGAACTCAGAAAGAGATTTGCAGGTAAACCTGAATATGTAGTTAATTTTATGAAGTTTATTGCAGAAGAACTTCGTGAATATATGGCAAAACTCGGTGTAAGAACACTTGATGAAATGTGCGGACGTTCCGATTTACTTGTCCAGAAGACAGACGAGATAAAAGACAGAATAGGAAAAATCGACCTTTCATCAATACTTAACAACCCATTTGCCAATAATGAAAAAATGGATTATGAACATAAGAACTGGTATGATTTCGGACTTGAAAAAACACTTGATACAACAGTCCTTAAGAAACAGCTTATGCCGGCACTTCAGAAAAAACAGAAGAGAATTGTTGAGGTAGATGTAACTAACACAACCAGCAGGGCATTTGGTACAATGTTCGGTTCTGAAATTACAAGACTTTACGACGATAAACTTGACGAAGATACATACACAATCAAGTGCCACGGAAACGGCGGACAAAGCTTTGGTGCATTTATTCCAAAAGGACTTACCATTGAACTTATCGGAGACTCCAACGACTACTTCGGTAAAGGTCTTTCAGGCGGTAAACTTGTGGTATATCCACCTGCAGCTTCTACCTTCAAATTTGATGAAAACATTCTTATAGGTAACGTTGCTTTATACGGTGCTACAAGTGGTGAAGCTTATATAAACGGCGTGGCAGGCGAAAGATTCTGCGTTCGTAACTCAGGTGCCACGGCAGTTGTCGAAGGTGTCGGTGAACATGGCTGCGAATATATGACAGGCGGCTGCGTTGTTGTTCTTGGCAGAACCGGAAAGAACTTTGCCGCAGGTATGAGCGGCGGTACGGCTTATGTGCTTGATGAGGACAACAAGCTTTATCTTAACCTTAACAAAGAGCTTGTAAGTTCGGAAGTTGTTACAGACAAGTATGATGTAATACAACTTAAAGAACTTATCCAGAAACATGTTGCATACACTAACTCTGAAAAGGGCAAGAAAATACTGGATAATTTCAGTGAATATCTTCCTAAATTCAAGAAAATTATGCCACATGATTATAAGAAGATGTTAAATACAATTGTTCAGATGGAAGAAAAAGGTCTTTCAAGCGAACAGGCACAGATAGAAGCATTTTATGAGATGACTAAATAAACAGGAAGGAGCAATCAAAATGGGAAAACCAACAGGATTTATGGAATATGACAGAGTCGACAGCGAGGCTTTTGACCCAAAAGAGAGAATTAAAAATTTTAATGAATTTCATACACCGCTTTCACCTGAAAAACAGCGTATACAGGCTGCACGCTGTATGGATTGCGGAGTTCCTTTCTGCCAGTCAGGAAAAATGCTCAAAGGAATGATTTCAGGTTGTCCTTTGAACAATCTTATTCCTGAATGGAATGAACTTTTATACCTTGGAAATTACAAAAGAGCATATCACCGTCTTGCCAAAACAAGTAATTTTCCTGAATTCACTTCAAGAGTATGTCCGGGTCTTTGCGAAAAGGCTTGTACATGTGGTTTGAACGGCGATGCTGTTACCACAAAGGAAAACGAAAAAACAATTATTGAATATGCTTTTGAACATGGTTACGTTAAGCCTAAAATCCCTGCTGTGCGCACCGGAAAAAAAGTTGCCGTAATCGGTTCCGGTCCTTCGGGACTTGCAGCAGCGGACCTTCTTAATATGAGAGGACATAGTGTTACGGTTTACGAAAAATCAGACAGACCGGGTGGACTTCTGATGTACGGAATACCTAACATGAAGCTTGAAAAACACATAATTGACAGACGTATCAATTTAATGAAGGAAGAGGGCATTGAGTTTGCAACAGGTGTGAATGTTGGAACAGACATTAAAGCCAACAAACTTTTGAAAGAATATGATGTGGTTATTCTTGCCTGCGGTGCCGGCAATCCTAGAGACATAAAGGCAGAGGGCAGGGATGCAGAGGGCATATATTTTGCGGTGGATTACCTTAAATCCGTAACCAAGAGTCTCCTTGATTCAGACTTCAAGGACAAAAAATACATTGACCCTAAGGGTAAAAATGTTGTTGTAATCGGTGGCGGTGACACAGGAAATGACTGTGTAGGCACATCAATAAGACTTGGCTGCAAATCAATCACACAGCTTGAAATGATGCCAAAAGCCCCTGATTTCAGAACAGCCGACAATCCATGGCCACAGTGGCCAAAGGTCTGCAAGACAGACTACGGTCAGGAGGAAGCCATCGCTGTTTTCGGCCATGACCCAAGAATATACCAGACCACGGTCAAAGAATTTGTTAAGGATAAAAACGGAAACCTTTCAAAGCTCATCTGCGTAAAACTTGAATCCAAAAAAGATGAAAAAACAGGCAGGATGATGATGGCAGAGGTTGCAGGCAGCGAATTTGAACTGCCTTGTGAAATGGTTCTTATTGCAGCCGGCTTCTTAGGCTCGCAGAAATACGTTACCGATGCGTTTGGCGTTGAGGTTGACGGCAGAACCAACGTTAAGACCGCACCTGATTCTTTTGCCACCAACGTACCTAAAGTATTTACAGCAGGTGACATGCACATCGGACAGTCCCTTGTAGTCCGTGCAATCAGACAGGGACGTGACGTTGCAAGGGAAGTTGATAAATGCCTCATGGGATATACCAATCTTGAATAAAACAAAGCTTTATTGAAATTCGGCGCAATATTCACATTCGTGGATATTGCGCTGTTTTTGCGTAGTGGTGGAATGAAATTATGAAAGTCAAGAAATTATAAAAAGAGAAAAATACTTACGCCGATGAAGAGTGATGAGGTGGTCGAGCGACTGAAAATAATCGCCAATCTTTCCCTGTTCTTCCACAGATTTAGGATAAACAATGTCTGTATCCTGCATAGCAGATTTTGAAATTGATGTAACCTTGATTCCCTGCATCAAAGGAATCAACTGATTATGATAAGCACTGGAATTTAAATAATATCCTAAATACCCAGAAGCAAATTTTTCTATCGGTCTGTACGGAATAGTATGTAGCCCAGACAACACAACTTCATCATTCAATTCGGCTATTTCACTACATTTTCCAACAGTTGAGTCCTCAGCTGTATCGGCAACAATTACATCTCCATTTTGTAAAAATGATGCTTTATATTTTGATAAAACGATTTCATCTGAAATCATTGGAAGCTTCTCTTTGCTTACATCCAAGACCTCTCCAAACTTGATCAGAACATCTCCGTAGTGAACGTTCTTTGCAACTCCTGCCTCATGTGATAATTCAGCTCTGGAAAGTGTATTATTCTGCAAGCTAATTAGTATATCCCCCAACTTACGCTGTTCCCAAGCTTCAACAGCAAAAAATAAATTGATTAATCTGTCAGAAGTTAAAATTATTTAATAAAAACGCTTGCAAATTTCTGCTAATGGAAGTAAGATATATGTAATTTAATTAAATTACACGGGAGGAACAAGTGGAGCAAATCTTATTAAAACATATTTTTAAATTTTCATCAGGCAAAAATATAACAAGAATGAGCGACAGGGCAGCCTGTGTATATACATCAGAAGATTTTGAACGGGATTTACATAATAATAATTACGCTGAATCCAAGTGTATAATTAATCTTATCAAATCTCAGGCAGCTCCTATGTCAAGGGAATCCATTGGCAAAGAGGTAATATCTAATTTTCTGGTATGTGAATTTGACCCAGATATACTTAATCCGTGGTATTTTTGTTATGAATTTAATGAAGGTACTGATGTTGAGCAACAGATATTGAAATATCACCAAGGTAATACGTTGAGCGTCAAGAAATTGAATATAAAAATTATAGGAGATTTAAAGATTAAATTGCCTGATTTGAAGAAACAGAAAATAATTGGGGAAATGTACCGGAGAGCAATAGAAATTTATGATTTGATGTTGCATCAGGCTGACAATTACAGAAAACTATCAAGAGAAATAATAAAAAAAATGGAGGATAATTAAAAATGGCAGAAGGAAAGGATTTATTACAGGTATTATGGAATGGAGCAGATGTGCTTAGAGGTAAAATGGATGCCAATGAGTATAAGACATATTTATTAGGACTTGTTTTTTATAAGTATTTGTCAGACTCATATTTATCAAGTGCTTATGATATGCTTATGAATAAAGAACCGGAAACATTGGAAGAAGCACAGAAAGTATATGAAGAAGCATTAAAAGAGAGTGATGCGGCAGAGCTCCTTGATGAACTTAAAAGTTCACTTCATTATACGTTGGAAGCTGATATGACATATGTAAGCATACTTAATGATGCAAAAAATAATTGCTTTAATCGTGAAAAACTTCAATCTGCATTTAACAGAATCCAAGAGTCGGATGAGCTTTTTAATGGATTGTTTGCTGATGTAGATTTATATTCTACAAGGCTTGGAACAGGAGATCAGAAACAAAGTGCGACAGTTGCGGAAGTAATTAAAGTGCTTGAGGGAGCTGACTTAATACATACCAAAGGAGATGTGCTTGGAAATGCTTACGAATATCTCATTGGTCAATTTGCTTCAGAAACAGGAAAAAAAGCAGGTGAATTCTATACGCCACATGGACCGGCACAGATTTTATGTAGAATTGCGATGAGTGGACAGGAGAATAAAAAAGGACTTCAGGTGTATGACCCTTGTATGGGATCAGGCTCACTTATGCTAAGCTGTAGGAATTATTCAACGTTTCCTGAATTTATAAAATATTATGGACAGGAATTAATGCCTTCAACTTATAATCTTGCGAGAATGAATATGTTTTTGCATGGAGTTTTACCGGAAAACCAGCATTTGAGAAACGGTGATACATTGGATGCCGACTGGCCAACGGGTGAGGATACTGAATTTGATGTTGTAACAATGAATCCACCTTATTCAGCGAATTGGTCGGCTGCGGAAGGATTTAAACAGGATGAGAGATTTATGGATTACGGTGGCAAACTTGCTCCAAAATCTAAGGCTGACTATGCCTTTTTGCTTCATGGATTTTATCATCTTAAGCAGACAGGAACAATGGCAATTGTATTACCTCATGGGGTACTTTTCCGAGGCGCTTCCGAAGGCGATATAAGGGAAATTTTATTAAAAAATGGATCTATTTATGCTGTAATCGGTTTGCCATCTAATATGTTTTTTAATACATCAATTCCTACCTGCATAATTGTATTAAAAAAACATCGTGAAGGCAGAGATGTTCTTTTTATTGATGCATCTAAGCAGTTTGTAAAAGAAAAGAAACAGAATGTCATGAATGATGAGCATATCGACCATGTATTAGAACTTTACAATAACAGAAAAAATGTGGATAAAGAGGCATATGTTGCTTCTTATGAAGATATTGTTGCCAATGATTACAACCTTAATATACCAAGATATGTTGATACAACCGAGGAAGAGGAAGAAATAGACCTTGCGGCACTTATAAGTGATATAAAGGAAACAGATAAAACAATTAAGGAAACAAACTCTGCTTTTATTTCTATGTTGAAAGACCTAAGTTTTACAGACGAAACAGATAAATGTTTGATTGAAAATCTTATTGAAGTACTTGGGGAGGAATAAATTATGAGTCAAAAACCTAATATTAGATTCAAGGGATTTAGTGACGATTGGGAACAGCGTAAGCTGGGGGAAGTGGTTGAGTTCTATAATGGAGATAGAAGTTCACGCTATCCAAGTGATACGGATATGGTTTCAGATGGTATTCCTTTTATTAATGCGGGAGATTTAGTTTCGGGGCGTGTAAAACTTGATACTGCAAACAAAATAACAGTTGAAAAATACAATGAGTTATCAGGTGCGAAAATACAGCATGGTGATATAATTTATTGCCTTAGGGGAACCCTTGGAAAGAACGCATTTGTCGATAATTTCAGTATTGGAACAGTCGCATCTTCATTGGTTGATATTAGACCACGAAAGATAGTTGGAAAGTATCTTTTTCAAGTGTTAAATTCAGATATTGAATATCGCCAAAGAACTATAAATGATGAAGGTGCAGCGCAGCCTAATTTATCTGCAAAGAACCTATCTTTGTTTGATATTCCAATGCCCGATGAGGCTGAACAAACCAAAATAGCTGAGTACTTTGATTCCCTCGACCACCTCATCACTCTTCATCAACGTAAGTATTTTTTTGCGTTTATAGTTTTATGAGACTTGGGAACAGCGTAAGCTATCAGAATTTGTTGATAAAGCAGTAGATAATAGAGGAAAAACTCCTCCATTAGATGAGAATGGCACTCATCCACTTATAGAGGTAGCAGCACTTGGGGGAGTACATCCTAACTACTCAAAAGTTGATAAATATCTTAGTGATGATTCCTTTGAAAATAACTTAAGAGCGTACATTAAAAAAGGAGATATTTTATTCACCACCGTTGGAAGCATAGGACTTGTAAGTCTTATGGATTCAAGGGAAGAAGCGGCTATTGCACAAAATATAGTAGCGTTTAGAGCAAAGGAAAATTTTATTCCAGAATACCTTTATGCATTGTTTTCAAATGAGGAAAATCAATATAAAGCAAATAGAATTGTAATGGGTGCCGTACAGCCAAGTATTAAGGTTTCTCAGCTTGTAGATGTTGAATATATGCTTACTAGAAATGTTAAAGAACAAAAGGAAATAGGTTCGTTTTTTTCAAACATAGATAATCTCATCACTCTTCATCGGCGTATGCTTATTTCACTAGAAATATTCACTTACAAAGATATACAACGAAAGGGTTTTATGGGATTATCCATGTAATGATGCCATTATTGGAGGCAAACATTCACCTTGTGTATGTGGATTATATTTTTTACAGCTATAAAGGTTAAAAATTACACTAGAGGATGATATAACAAATTTTAAAATGGATTTACAAAAATGTCTCAAGATATTGATTATTGTCCCGAAAAAGTATAATCTGTTTTTATAAGATAATGAAAAAGTCTGTGAAAGAGGAAGAGGTTTATGGCTGAATTAGAATCAGTAATTGAAAAAAGGTTAATTGATAAGTTATGTAGCGGAGAATCACAGTGGACATACAGAGGTGATATTAAGACAGAAGACGATTTATGGAAGAATTTTAAGTATATTCTGGAACAGAATAATAAAGCGAAACTTAATGATATCCCATTATCAGATTCAGAATTTGCCAAGATTAAAAATGACTTGTCACATGCATCTTTTTATGACGCAGGAAAATGGCTTGCAGGAGAAAATGGTAAAGTATATGTGCATATTCAGAGGGGCAATGAGACATTGCATCTTATGGTAATGAACAATGAACATATTGCGGGTGGTACAAGCGTATATGAGGTAATTAATCAGTATCAGGCATTTAAGAATCCGGATGAAGAGAAAAGCAGGGACAGGCGGTTTGATGTAACACTGCTTATTAATGGAATTCCGATGATACATATTGAACTTAAGAATAAGACACATTCATATATGGATGCATTCAGGCAGATTAAAAAATACATAAATGAAGGTAAATTTTATGGAATTTTTTCTAATGTTCAGATGTTTGTTGTCAGTAACGCTGCAGATACCAGATATTTTTCAGCAGCAAGGGAATCTGAACTAAATGAGAAATTTATTACAGGATGGCTCAATGGTAAGAATGATGCTGTGTGTGATTATCTGGATTTTGCAGAAAGCGTTTTAAAGATACCTCAGGCACATGAAATGGTTACTAAATATACGGTTTTGGATAATGAAAAGAAGAAACTTCTTGTTTTAAGACCGTATCAGATTCATGCTATAGAAGCCATGAGGGAGGCATCAAAGCAGGGACAATCGGGATTTATATGGCATACAACAGGTTCGGGCAAGACAATGACGTCATATAAAGCAACAAGAAATCTTCTTATGGATATTCCGTCAATTGAGAAAACAATATTTCTTATTGATCGAAAAGATTTGGATACACAGACTAAAATGGCATTTCAGTCTTATGCATATAATGACACAATAGAAGTTGATGATACAGAATATGTAGATTCTCTAATCAAAAAACTAGCTGATGGAAACCGACAGATGATTGTTACAACACGCCAGAAAATGCAGGTAATGATTGGAAGAAAGTTGAAAGAGGGTACAAAAGAATATACCAAAATCAAAAATTTAAAAGTTGCTTTTGTTGTGGATGATGAGCGCGTTATAATAAGGACAAAGTTAGAGAAACCCAGTAAAATCAAGGGGTTAGCACTAATTTAGTCCTTATTTTTATACCATTTTAGCGGTAAAGATAGGGCAGCGCTGCAATATTAAACCGAAAATTCAAGTCAGCATCACAGATGTCCACAATCAGTCTGAGAGTGAATCTGTGCGCTTAGATTAGGTACAATTTTATATCAAAAACATTTAGTGAGGACTAAATTAGCACTTGAGATGGAATATTCCATCAGCTGATTTGGTCCTCTTTTTATTTGAGAGGAGTGGTCGAATGGGCAAGGTGTTAATTTGGTTCGTAATCATTATTAGTACAGTGGTTCTCTACTGTCTTATGAAAGTTAAGGCAGAGAGTGATGAACTGTATGAGAAATTAGTGAGAAAGCATTTTTATGGCAGGTCTGATGATATACCTGCATCTGACAAAACTGAGCACTTGAAAGGGTGTGGGTAATTATATGAAATTTTGCAAAACAATAATGCAGACAATACAGAAAAGGAGTGAAAGGAACATGAATAACAAGTTAGAAGTAATCGGCATTGATCATGGCTGGTCAATGATGAA
>ENA-UAKS01000699-UAKS01000699.1-human-gut-metagenome-genome-assembly--contig:-NODE-699-length-12228-cov-8.158548_pt1 | contig 12228 bp, 10 predicted proteins | sample MGYA00243692_ERZ654452 | MGnify/ENA primary metagenome ERZ654452 (study PRJEB26926, sample SAMN06164442) | human gut metagenome | biome: ENVO:00009003; feature: ENVO:2100002; material: ENVO:00002003...
ATTCAGAAGATTATACAGAATTTATTTTCAGGGATAATTATTTTTCAAAAAAAACATTGGAGGACGTCTCTGACTACTGTGTTACGTATTTAAACAGTAAGTGGTCAATCATCAGTGTCAGAAATGACCTTGTGGGAGATCCGGTATACGGCAGATTCAGTTATGCCGTTTTGCCGGGGATATATGGTCTCAGTGATTTGGGTGCTGTGAGTGCAGCCGGTGTGATTAAAGTACGGGAACAGCCGGTACTTAACCTTAAAGGATATGGAACCTGCGTTGCAATAATCGATTCCGGAATTAACTGGAGACATAAAGCATTTTTAAATGCTAACAATACAACAAAAATAAGAGCATTGTGGGATCAGGATACCAACATGGTATATGACAGTGTAAAGATTAACGAAGCCCTTTCTACCGGAGCTGATAATATACCAGGAGATGAAATTGGACATGGAACATTTATGGCAGGCATTGCCTGCGGAAGTGAAGATGTGAACAATCTTTTCTCCGGGGTAGCCCCGGCAGCAGGGCTTATTGTTGTTAAATTACGTTCTGCAAAAAGATTTTTAAGAAATTTTTATTCTGTTGATGAGAATATACCGGCTTACTCGGAGGCCGATATAATGAGGGGACTTCAGTTTGTGTCTGAATATATTGAATCCAACAGGGTACCGGCCTCAATAATAATAGGAGTCGGAACGTCACTTGGCACACATTACGGATATTCACCTCTTTCTGATATGATAAGGGATGAAACAGGAAAAACAGGAAGGTGCATTTCTGTAGCAGCCGGAAATGAGGGCAATGAACGACTGCATTTTAAGGGAGTTACCGATGGCATTAATCCGATAGGAGCGGAGCTTAGGATAGAACCGGGTTTAAACGGGCTTACAGCCAATATATGGTCCAAGGCACCTGTTGTATATTCTTTGGAAATTATTTCTCCAAGCGGACAGATTGCAGGTAGATTTCCGGTTAAAAATGAAAGCCAGCGTACATTTTTTGTATTTGAAAATTCTACAGTGTATGTATACAGCAGAAGAACAGAAAGCATATCGGGAGCTAATCTTATTACAATAAGAATGAGAAATCCGGCGGGAGGAATATGGAAATTTAATCTTTATCCGAATATCAAAGGGCATACTGAGGCAGATATATGGGTTATGAACCGGGGATTTCTCAATGAAAACACATATTTTATTGTTTCGGATCCGGAAGACACGATTGTTAATCCCGGTAATCTTGTGGAAGCAATTACAGTTACCGCTTATGACTACAGGGATAATACCATATATTTAAAAAACAGCAGGGGTAATAACTGGTACGGACTACCTAAACCGGATTTTGCGGCACCGGGAGTCAATATGACAGGTCCGTCACCTATAGGAACGGATAACTATGAGATAAGAAGCGGAACAAGTGTCGCCGCTGCATTTTACGGGGGAATTGCCGCCTTGCTTCTGGAGTATGGTATTGTGAATAATGCTATACCTTATCTTAGGACACCGGAAATTAAAACTATTACCATAGCAGGCTGCGTGCAGAAAAATAACATGGAATACCCTAATAAAATATGGGGTTATGGGATGGTAAATATACTTAATTCCTTAGAAAGACTGAGGGAGGAACTGTAGAAAAGATGGAAACATAATTGAGGGCACCGCACTAATTTCTTAGTGCGGCATCCCTTTATGTTTTTTTCAGAAATTAACGGAAGGATTGAAAGCATAGATGTTTTTCTTATTAAGCTTATCAGTTGTTATATTCAACGATTCTCCGAAACGCTGGAAGTGCACGATTTCACGTTCCCTAAGGAAGCGGAGGGGTGCTACAACATCCGGGTCTTTTATAAGTCTTAAGAGATTGTCATATACGACTCTGGCCTTCTGTTCGGCAGCCATATCCTCCACAAGGTCACATACAGGGTCGCCCTTTACCTGAAATTCACAGGCATTAAACGGAATACCACCTGCTGCCTGAGGCCATACACCAAGGGTATGGTCAACATAATATGGGGCAAAAGCCGAATTCTGTATCTGCTCAGGCGTAAGATTCCTTGTAAGCTGGTGAATCATTGTGGCAATCATCTCGAGGTGCGCCAATTCTTCTGTAGCGATATCGGTAAGGACTCCTGCAACCTGCCTGTCACCTATTGAATAACGCTGTGACATATATCGCATGCTTGCACCTGCCTCACCATCCGGACCACCGTACTGGCTTATGATCAAAGCTGCGGTATTGGCATCAGGAGTTTTGATGTTAATCGGAAATTCAAGTCTTTTTTCATAAATCCACATATCAGCACGCTCCTTCCCAAGGCCATGGAGTCGAAATCCATGTCCAGTAATTATCAGAGGTTACCTGAGTAATGGTAAGAGGTCCGTATCGTCTGGTATATTCGATTATTAAAGAATTGTAAGTGTCCCTGAGGGAAGAATATGTCATAAGGGAATCGGTATCTTTTGGGTGGGTATCCAGATATAGACCAAGGTCTGTAATTGCAAAACCATATTCCATGATTTTTTTCATAAGCTCTTTGCTGTCCATAATTTTATTATTCATTTTTTACACCCACACTTTCCGATGTAAGGTTTATCAAGCGCAGGGTAAATAGTTCCCTTTGTTAATGCAGTACAGATATCATAGGTAGGACAGTTAAACGGCTGATTGTGAACGAATGCAATTGCAAGATAATCACATTTGTCAGACATGTTATGACCGGTATTGTACATTTGCATGATTATAACCTTTCAAATATATTATATTACAGATTATGCGGAAGGGGGAAAAAGGTTAATGTCAGAATAAAAAGAAAAGAATAGTACAAAAACAAACAGGTGTCATAGACACCTGTTTGTAATAAGGATATATGTGGTTATCTCAGAGTTAAAACTCTAAATAAGAGGGGACAAAATGTTGAGAATTATCTCAACTCTTTATAAATAGAGTTTAATCTTAATCTGAATATTTTTCAATGTTTATTTATCGACAATAACGAACATCAAAATTTAGTAAATTGTCGAATTACATAAGGTTTTTAAATGTATACTCATATATATTCTGACATTCTGTTTTCCATTTGTTGCACATGGATTCGGCTAAGCCCTCGTCGGGAACGGCAAGAGTGAGTTCTATTAAAGGGGCGTTGTTTTCTTTAACAATACAATGTACGGCATAATCACCGTTTGTAGTTTTGTAATAGTCCGCAGTTGTATTGGCAGTCTGTTTAAGTTCATATCTGTTATCACGGAGAAAAGAGTCAATTTCGTTTTTTATGTCATCTGATATTTTACTGCCGAAGAAGTCTAGCATTTCTTTACCTTTCGGAGTTATGGAATAACTTGTATTACTGCTTGTTACAGATACATTAATCAGTTCATCCTCCTGAAGATTACTTATTATAGTAAGTACCGTAGGATAATCGGTATAACCATTATTGGTAAAAAAATCCATTATTGTGGCATTTGTTAAAGAAAAATCTACCTTATTCAACATATATAAAGTCATTAATTTGTATAATATAGCTGCTTCAACTGCCATGTCTGTATTCCTTTCCTTGGTATGTATTTCTGTTCTTGAATTCATGGGATATATTATTAAGAACATTTTTTTTATCAGCACTCCACGTCGGAGCAATAAGCAGATTTTTGGGACCGTCACCTGTGACTCTGTGGATAACAAAATGGGGTGGAAGTATTTCAATCATATCAACAACGGTCTTTACATATTCCGCCAAAGACAGCTCTTTGAACTTTGAAGAATAATAATCATCTGCAAGGTCAGTATTTTTTAATATATGTAGAAGCTGTATCTTAACACCATTAATATTAAGGTGGGAAAGATATTTTGCACAGGCAAGGTTATCGTTCGCATTTTCACCCGGCAGTCCCACTATAACATGGACTACAACAGGAATATCCACGGCGTTAAGCCTTGCAACGGCATCCTCAAAAACAGCAAGCGGGTAACCCCGCCTTATATATCGGGCAGTGGTTTCGTTAATTGTCTGAAGACCAAGCTCAATCCATACCGGCTTTATGCGGTTAAGTTCTGCTAACAGTTCAATTTTATCATCTTCAAGACAGTCAGGTCTTGTTGCAATGGATAAACCACATATTCTGTTATCCTGTATGGCTTCCGTAAATATTTTTTTTAGTCTGTCAACGGGAGCATACGTATTGGTAAAGGCTTGAAAATATGCGATATAACTGTCTCCTGCGTATTTTTTTGAAATCTTTTCAATTCCATAATCTATCTGATTTTTAACAGACAGCAAAGAAGAGGAGGCGAAATCACCGGAGCCTCCTTCACTGCAAAAAATGCATCCTCCGGTGCCGATACGCCCGTCCCTGTTAGGACAGGACATACCGGCATTGAGGGATATTTTGTATACTTTATGGCCAAATAATTCTTTGTAATAATCATTGACTGAATAATAATAGCCGTTCATTTTAGCGGATATTGTCTTTTACTGCTTTGCTTACAACGTCTGCGACTCTTGGGTCAAATGCCTCAGGGAGAATGTTGTTCTCATTAAGGTCTTTTTCATCAACAAGACTTGCGATGGCGTTAGCGGCAGCTAACTTCATATCTTCTGTTATCTGTGCAGCTCTTCCTTCCAAAGCACCTTTAAAGATTCCCGGAAAAGCAACAACGTTATTAACCTGGTTAGGAAAATCACTTCTGCCTGTTCCGACGATTTTAGCACCGGCAGCCTTAGCTTTGTCAGGCATGATTTCAGGAACAGGGTTAGCCATGGCAAAAAGAATGGAATCCTTATTCATGGAAGCAACCATTTCTTCCGTAACAATGTTAGGTGCGGAAACACCAACAAAAATATCTGCACCTTTAAGTGCATCAGCAAGGGAACCGTGTTTCTTTTCAAGGTTGGTAACCTCTGTCATTTTTTTCTGCATCCAGTTAAGACCTTCAGAGTCAGAGGAAAGAATACCTGATTTGTCACACATGGTAATATGTTTAAAACCATATGTAAGCAGAAGCTTTGTGATTGCAACGCCTGCGGAACCTGCACCATTGACAACGACTTTACATTCTTCTTTTTCCTTGCCTGTAACTTTAAGGGCATTAATGATACCTGCCAGAACAACAATTGCGGTACCGTGCTGGTCATCATGGAAAACAGGTATATCAAGTAATGCTTTAAGTCTTTCCTCAATTTCAAAACACCTTGGAGCTGAAATATCCTCAAGGTTAATGCCGCCGAATGCAGGCGCTATATTGATAACTGTTTTGATAATTTCTTCCGTGTCCTGAGTATCAAGGCAGATTGGAACTGCGTTTACATTACCGAATTCTTTAAAAAGAACTGCCTTGCCCTCCATAACAGGCATGGCTGCGTATGGTCCTATATTACCGAGCCCCAGTACGGCACTTCCATCTGAAACAACGGCAACGGTGTTAGATTTGATTGTGTATTTATATGCCTGTTCTTTATCTTTTGCTATGACTTTACATGGTTCTGCAACACCCGGAGTATATGCAAGGGCAAGATCTTCCCTTGTGCGGATTGCACACTTGCTTACTGTTTCGAGTTTGCCATGCCATTTTTCGTGAAGCATAAGAGCTTTTTCATTGTTTGTCATTTTATTCATCCTTTTCTTATTACATTTTAATCAATTTATAACTTATTGTATCACGCAATTTTTTTTAAGTAAATAAAGACTTTACATTGATGTTTATCTGGTTGTATAATCATTTCTATCTGGATGATCTGATTATTCTGAATACCCCCAACAATTAAGATGAATATTATAGGGTAATGACAATAATGGAAAGGAATGGCATGATACATATTTATGGATAATATGTACATACTGATTATTTGATGATAATGAAAGAAAAGCTTCAGACTTTACCACTTACAACATTGAGGGAAATTGCTAAAGATAAGAATATTAAGGGGACCAGCACGATGAAAAAGGCAGAACTTATTGAAGCATTGCTTGCACTTCCTGAGAATGAGTCAGGAAATGACAGGAATGACAGAAGCGATAAGCATACAGTTAAGACCGGTACAAGCGATGATACTGTGAAACAGGAATATGATCCCGAACTTGTGGACACTTCATCGGAAGCTAACGGAATACTTGAGGTACTTGCGGAAGGTTATGGATTTATAAGATGTGCCAATTATCTTCCGGGAGAAAATGACGTGTATGTGTCACCTGCTCAGATTAAGAGATTCGGACTTAAGACAGGTGACGTTATTATAGGTAATAAGAAGATTAAGAACCAGGGAGAAAAGTTCAGTGCTCTTCTTTATATAAAATCAGTCAACGGTTATTCCGTTGCTGAGGTGATGAGAAGACCTTCTTTTGAGAAGCTTACACCTATATTTCCTAATGAACGTCTTCATATGGAAATATCTTCAAGCAGTACGGCTATGAGGATTGTTGATCTGATTTCACCAATAGGAAAGGGACAGCGAGGAATGATTGTTTCCCAGCCTAAGGCAGGTAAGACCACATTGCTTAAGCAGATAGCCAAATCAATTACCACCAATAATAAAGAAATGCACCTTATTATACTTCTTATAGATGAACGACCTGAGGAAGTAACCGATATTAAGGAATCAATACAGGGTGACAATGTAGAAGTAATATATTCAACATTTGACGAATTGCCTGAGCATCATAAGAGAGTTTCCGAAATGGTTATAGAAAGAGCCAAGAGACTTGTTGAGCATAAGCAGGATGTATGTATACTTTTAGACAGTATTACAAGACTTACAAGAGCCTATAATATTGTGGTTGCACCAAGTGGAAGAACATTGTCGGGAGGTCTTGATCCTTCATCACTTTATATGCCAAAGAGATTTTTCGGAGCGGCAAGAAATATGAGGGAGGGTGGTTCACTTACAATTCTTGCAACAGCACTTGTAGATACCGGAAGCAAGATGGATGATGTTGTATACGAGGAATTTAAAGGTACAGGTAATATGGAACTTGTTCTTGACAGAAAACTGTCAGAGAAGCGTATTTTTCCTGCAATAGATATTGTTAAGTCAGGAACCAGAAGAGAAGATCTGCTTCTTTCCGAAGAAGAACAGGAAGCTGTTGATATTATGAGAAAAGCACTTAATGGCATACGTTCTGACGAAGCTGTTGAGAGAATTATAGACATGTTCTCAAAGACACGCAATAACAAGGAATTCTGTCAGTATATTAAGAAGACGAGATTGATTTAGGAGACATGAGGATAAAATGAGAAAAACAGTAAAAGTCATAGCTGTAACAAGCCTTAGTATTACACTTATAGGTTGTCTTGCATTTATATATATTCTTTTGAGAACTAATATAATTTTTAAAAATCAGACCGTTGCAGATGCCGGAATAAAAGACAATATCAAGCTTGAAGATGTTAGTAAAATAACAGTAACATACAAAGGAGATAAGGCTTTTGCGGGCGGAAGACTTAGAAAGGCGGACTTCGTTGTTGAAGTTACCGAAAACAACGGCAGAAAAGCAGAAATTAATGATTACAAATGTGCTGCTTTTGATGGAGATTACAGACTTAAGGAAGGAAATAATGAAATTGTTTTTTCCTACGGTGAGAATACAGCTTCTGTAGAAGTTGAAGCCGTTAATCCGATGTATCTCGGACTGTATGCACCTACATACGAATATAAGGCAGCCAATAAGGATAAATCAGTAGCCAAGGTGGACAAGATTGAGAATGGTAATCTTTCGTATGCTGAGGCACTTGATAATGTGGCATTTACCGGAGATTCACAGATTGCAGCCCTCATTTCATATAATATTCTTGAACAGAGCAATGTTGAAGCACTTGTAGGGGCATCTGCCGACTATATGGAAGAAAAATTCAGACTTATCGTTGCAAAGGCAACAGGAAAGGATGCCATTGTTGTACATTATGGTATTAATTCTTTGTCAGCATCGGCAGAAGAACGTGAAAGGAGAATTAGCCAGTATACAGAGCTTTTAAGCCGTCTTAAGGCTGAAGTACCGGATACAAGAATAATTGTAAGCGGAGTATTTCCGGTAAGTGATACTATTTATAATAATAAGTTATCATTTGCTTATATTAACCAGTATAATTATGAATTACTGAAGATGTGTATCAATCTTGATATAGAATATTATTCAAATAACCAGTATATTTCCGGACATCAGGAATTATTTTCTGCTGACGGACTCCACCTTACGCCGGGTTTTTATAAAGATTACTGGCTTAAGGATTTGATTCTGACAATGGGACTTTAGAATGAAAGGAATACAGTTATGAAGAAAAAGTTACCGTTTTTTCTTGCTTTAATTATATCTGTACCAATTATTACGTTGATAGTATTTTTACTTGCAGGCGTTAAGGCTGATAATGCCAATGTAGCGGACGGCGAGTCATACATGGCGGCATTGAAGGATGCAGACATTAATAAAATAGAACATAAGATAAATGAAAACAGACAGACAGGATCATCAACAGAACCTGTGACAACAGCTCCGACAGAACCGGTAACAGATTCAGCGACAACAGCTCCGACAGAACCGGCAACAGGTTCAGCGACAACAGCTCCAACGAATCCACCGGAGACAAAGCCGGCAGGCACCGGTGATTTCAGTTACAGTAATATAGGATGTTATATACCTTACAGTGTGGATGCCGATAAGGCAAATGCCGCTGCAGACAGCTTTGACGGAAGCAGTGCAAGCTACAGAACTGTATTTGGTAATGCAGCATTTGTAGGGGATTCCGTAATGACAGGTTTTGATGTGTATATGGGACTTCCTAATAATGTCAATGTATTTGCGGGAGTAGGAGCATTTATGGATAAGCACCTTCCTACTGTTATTGACAGCGTGATTGCCAGATATCCAAAGTATGTATTTATCAGGTATGGCATTAATGAAATGGGTACAACCACAGCAGAGGCAGATGCTTTTGCATCAAGATATAAAGGCTATATCCAGAAATTAAAGAACGATCTGCCTGATGCAAAAATAGTTGTCCTCGGAATATCTCCCGTAGGAAATGTTGCGGTTGCCAAAGAAACCAGATTCGGAATGGTAAGCGAATACAATACAAGAATTAAGGCTTTCTGTCAGGAAATAGGTGTTGCTTACTATGAAAATTCAGAATTATTTATAAGCAATGCTTCACTTTATTCAAAAGATGGCATTCATTTCAGTAAAGAACTTTACCAGAAGTGGGTAAAAGATATTATCAGAAAAGTGGGTGTTTATTAAATGTCACTTAGAATAAAACAGATGCTTGTAATAGCGGGACTTATCGCATTTATTTTGTATATATCCAATAAGGATTCCTACAGAAATCCTGCTCTGGAAACCGTAATGGAAAGTGTTGAAGAAAGCAAAGTGTTAGGCGATATGATTAAAATGTCACCTACGGATATAAAAAAGGACTACGGATTTAATATAAACGACTATGGAGAAGCGTTTTATTATGGATATGAGTCTATTATGGATTGTGATAAAGTTCTTATTATAAGACTTAATGATGAAAGTACGGGAGAAAGCATAATCTCCATGATTGATAAGAAAAATGATGAATTAAAGAAGCTGTTCCAGTCTTATGCACCGGATCAATATACAATGTTGAATAACTGTATTCTTTCACAAAAAGGCAGTTATATAATATATATTGTATCTGATAAGGCAGAAAAAATAGAAAAGACAGTTATTAAGTGTTTAAAAGGATAGAAGATAATGGTATTCAGTAGTATTACTTTTTTATTTTGTTTTTTACCGGTAGTTCTTCTGCTGTATTATGTTTGCAGAAGTATTGTATGGAAAAATGTGATTTTACTTATTGCGAGCCTTTTGTTCTACGCATGGGGCGAACCTGTTTATGTAATATTAATGATTCTCAGTATTCTATTTAATTATTATGCAGGCAGGGAAATTGAAGCTGCACATAAGAAAAGCTCGTTGGCATTCGCGGTAATAATTAATCTGCTTATACTTGGATATTTTAAATATTCGGGATTCCTTGTGGATACTGTAAACAGTATATTCGGAACATCCTTTGTAAATAAAAGACTTGCACTTCCTATAGGTATTTCTTTCTATACTTTTCAGGCAATGTCATATCTTATCGATGTATACAGAGGAGACAGTAAAGGACAAAAGAACGTACTTACCTTTGCTGTATATATTACAATGTTTCCGCAGCTTATTGCAGGACCGATTGTAAGATATCAGGATATTGAAAACCAGCTTAACGGAAGGACTCCTGATGCAGACGATTTCAGGGAAGGCATTCCTATGTTTGTTAAGGGCTTTTTTAAGAAGGTTGTATTAGCAAATGTAATAGGCTCACTACATACCCAGATATTGGCGATGGGTATGTCCAATATATCCGCAATGACGGCATGGATTGGTGCGTTGGCATATACATTGCAGATTTTTAATGATTTTTCCGGCTATTCGGATATGGCAATCGGACTTGGAAGAATGCTGGGATTTGAATTTCCTAAGAACTTTGACAGACCTTACGCATCAGGCAGTGTTACGGAATTCTGGAGAAGATGGCACATTTCACTGGGAACGTGGTTCAGGGAATATGTGTATATCCCCCTTGGCGGCAACAGAAAAGGTGTTAAAAGGCAGATAATTAATCTCCTCATTGTATGGGCACTTACCGGATTATGGCATGGTGCGGCATGGAATTTTGTTATATGGGGACTTTATTATGGCATTCTCCTTATTTTTGAAAAATTCGTATATGTTCATCTGCAGAAAAGATTACCGAAATTTCTTAATGTGGTCATTACATTTATTGTTGTGATTATCGGATGGGTTTTCTTTTTCAGCAACAATATGACTGAAGCTGTATCATACCTTAAAGCGATGTTTGGACAAAGCGGATGCAGCCATGATGGAATGGGAGGATTTTTACTGCTTAATAATCTGGTTATGATTATTCTTGCGTGGATTCCTTCAGTATTTGACTTTAAAGAAGGAAAGAAAAAAAGCCCTCTTAAATGGGTGTTATGTATTATGGTATTTCTGATAACAATAGCATTCCTTGTAAGCGAGAGCTACAATCCATTCCTGTATTTTAGATTTTAAGGAGGCATATGATGAATAAAACTTTTGTAAGAAATTTGACAATTGCCTTTTTGTGTTTTGTGCCTGTATGGATGTTTGCCTGCAAGGATGTTAAATTCTCCGAAAAGGAGAACAGAAATCTGGCATCGGTTCCCAAACTTACATGGAGCTCAATAACCGGAGGCAGGTTTATGGATGATTTTGAAACATATCTTACAGATCAGTTTCCACTCCGTAATCTCTGCGTTTCAATCAAAACTGCAGTACTGAGAGGAACAGGCAGAAGATATATCAATGATGTGTATATAGGCAAAGAAGGGTATCTGATAGCAAAGGAGTCCGTTGCAGACTATAACCGCGTTGACAGACTTACGGAATCCATAAATAAATTTGCCGATAATGTTAAGAATGTATCGGTGGATTTTTTGCTTATTCCAAATACTTCACTCGTATATGAAGACAAACTTCCTTATGGTGCCAAATCCAATGAAAAAGAAGTTATAAGCCACATTAACAAGACAGTTTCCGATAAGGTTAATACGATAGATGTAACAGATGTCCTTATAGCCAAAGCAAATGAAGGATTGTATTATAAAACAGACCACCATTGGAAAACTAAAGCAGCTTATTATACATTCAGACAGTATGCCGCATATAAGGGCATAACACCTGTGAATTATAATTTTTATGATGTTACAGGAAACTTTCAGGGAACACAGTCATCCAATTCAGGTGTTTATTCAACTTATGAGACCGTAACCATTGGGGTTCCTGATAATTCTATCGGAACATATACAGTTGAATATGTTAATGAAGGTAAAAAGACAACTTCACTTTTTGATGACAGCAAACTAAAAGAAAAAGATAAGTATCAGGTGTTTCTTGGCGGAAACTTTGCACAAGTGGATATTACAACAACAGCAGGTACAGGACGTAACCTTATGATAATTAAAGATTCGTATGCAAATTGTTTTATCCCGTTACTGACACCGTATTATGACAAAATTATTGTAATTGATCCAAGATATTTTTATGATGACATATATACACTTATTGAGGCGTACGGAATCAGTGATGTATTGTTTATGTACAATGTGAATTCCTACGTGGAAGATAATTCCCTTGAAGATATTCTTTCAAAGTCTTAAAAACAACTATTGCATTATTAAAAATAATATGT
>ENA-UAKS01000703-UAKS01000703.1-human-gut-metagenome-genome-assembly--contig:-NODE-703-length-12165-cov-4.241701_pt1 | contig 12165 bp, 8 predicted proteins | sample MGYA00243692_ERZ654452 | MGnify/ENA primary metagenome ERZ654452 (study PRJEB26926, sample SAMN06164442) | human gut metagenome | biome: ENVO:00009003; feature: ENVO:2100002; material: ENVO:00002003...
TCTACACCTAAGCCTTCGTCGGCAGCGTCAGATGTGTATAAGAGACAGCTTTTGACGCAGACTTTTTCTTGCCGCCCCTTTAGAGAAGGTGGACAGAGGTTTATTTATAAGTCTGATGAAATCATACTTTCTCCGTCAGCTACGCTACCGGCGTCTCGCTGCGTTTCGGTCACGTCGCTATCCTACGGGGAGCAAAGAGGTTTCTACTAACTTTTACAGCCTTCTTCTTAAGGGTAGCCGAGAGGAATTCCAAGTTTAGCTGATACCCCGACAAAATACAAATTCAGGTGATATATTTGAGAGAAATTGATGTAAATAAAATAAGCGAGGCAGTCGCAGAACTTTGCGTCAAGGCGAATAAGCTTTTGCCGGATGATCTTGCCGAAACAATCGGTAAATGCCGAAATTGCGAAAGAAACAACCTTGCAAAGAGCGTTCTCGGCGATATCGAGGCCAATCTTGACGCAGCAAAGGAACTTGACATTCCAATCTGTCAGGACACGGGAATGGCTGTCGTTTTCCTTGAAATAGGCCAGGATGTGCATTTTGTCGGCGGCAGCCTTAGCGAAGCCGTAAACAAGGGCGTTCATGACGGCTATGTAAACGGCTATCTCCGCTGTTCCGTTGTCGGCGATCCGCTCAGACGTGTCAACACAAGGGATAACACTCCTGCCGTTCTCCATACACACATTGTTGACGGTGACAAGGTTAAAATCACCGTTGCTCCCAAGGGCTTCGGCAGTGAGAACATGAGCTGTCTTAAAATGATGACCCCGGCGAGGGGCAGGGAGGACATTATTGAATATGTTCTTTCGTGCGTCAGAACCGCAGGCGGAAATCCGTGTCCTCCGATCGTTCTCGGAATCGGAATCGGAGGTGATTTTGAGCAGTGTGCATACCTTGCCAAAAAGGCTCTTTGCCGAAGTGTTTCGGAGAAAAATCCCGATGAATTCTATGCTCAAATGGAAGCGGAAATTCTTGAACGCATAAACAAGGAAACGAATGTTGGCCCAATGGGCTTCGGCGGCGACACAACGGCACTTTCCGTCGCCATTGAAACCGCACCGACTCACATTGCCGGATTGCCTGTGGCAGTTAATTTTGGATGTCATGTTACACGGCACTCTGTTGAAGTGATTTGACGGATCTTTTTCCCTTATACAGCCTAAAGCCCTCTCGGCATATAAGAATATAGCCTTTGAGAACTTTAAACTGTCTAACGAAAAAATCTCTCGTCAAATGGTTTGCCTCCTTTTCCGCTATACAGCTAAAAGCCCTCTCGGCATATAAAAAGATTGCCTTCGGAGAATTAAATTCGCATAACGAAAAAATCTCTTGCCAAATGGTTTACATTTTTCCGTAGTACAGGAATATAAGAGCATTTGCGAGAAAACAGGTAGAATTTTGTGTTAAAAGATTATTCATATAAATATTAAATTGTTTTAAATTTGAGGTTATATAATGAAAATAAGATTTGTAATACCGTGCCTTCTGGGTCTGGAATCAATAATTGCCAATGAAATGAAAACACTCGGTGCTGAGGACGTTGTGTCCGAAAACGGAAGAGTTCTCTTTTCGGGTGACGAAGCAATGCTCGCAAGGGCAAATATCTGCTCCCGATTTTCCGAAAGAATTCAAATTCTTGTCGGCGAATTCTATGCCCGAAGCTTTGAAGAGCTTTTCCAGGGCACAAAGGCCCTCCCATGGGAGGATTGGATCGGTGCATATGACGCTTTCCCGGTCAAGGGATATTCGCTTAATTCAACGCTTTTCAGCGTCAGCGACTGCCAGTCGATAATCAAAAAGGCTGTTGTTGAACGCATGAAGTCAAAATACGGCATCAGCTGGTTTGATGAAACAGGCCCTGTGCATCAGATTCAGTTTTCGATTATGAAAGACAAGGTCAGCCTGCTCCTTGATACAACCGGTGCGGGACTGCACAAGAGAGGCTACCGTCCGCAGGCGAATGCCGCTCCTATCAAGGAGACGCTTGCCGCCGCACTCTGCGACCTCGCAAGACTTCGCCCTTATCACACACTCTATGACCCGATGTGCGGAAGCGGTACAATCCTTATCGAGGGTGCAATGATGGTTCACAACATCGCCCCCGGAGTGAACAGATATTTCTCCGCCGAGCGTTGGGACGTCATTGACGAAAAGATTTGGGCAGATGAACGCAACCGTGCAAGGGACCTTGTGAATTATGACACGGATTTCATCGCTTACGGTTCGGATATCGATGAGGATGCGATTGAAATTGCAAAAATCAATGCCAAACGTGCAGGTGTTGAGAGAAAGATTAAGTTTGAAAAAGCCGATATCAGAAACTTTGAGCCGAAAAGCGAAAAGGGTACGGTTATTTGTAATCCGCCATACGGCGAGAGACTTCTCGACATCGAAGAAGCGCAAAAGCTTTATAAAATAATGGGCGAAAAATTCATAAGAAAACACGGCTGGTCGTATTATGTTATAAGCCCGTCCGAGGAGTTTGAAAAGGAATTCGGCAGGAAGGCGGATAAGCGTCGAAAGCTCTATAACGGCATGATAAAATGTCAGTTGTTTATGTATTTTAAGTGATTTTGGAGGTATTTAGTAATGAAGCACCTTTTTTTAATCAATCCGAATGCAGGTAAAGGGAAGGCCTTTGAAACGGTTATGCCGAAGATTAAAGAAGCAACTGCCGAAAGAAATATGGATTATAAGGTCTATGTCAGCAAGTCATCGCAGGATACGCACGACTATTGCAAAAAGATAGGTGAGAGCGGCGAGAAAACAAGAATTTATGCCTGCGGCGGTGACGGAACGATATATGATATCGTCAATGCGATTTATGGCTACAATAACGTTGAGTTTGCCGCTGTTCCTCTCGGTTCGGGCAATGACTTTATCCGTCTCTTCGGAACAAAAGAGCAGTTTATGGATATAGGCGCTCAGATTGACGGAACGGCAATAAAAATCGACGCCATTAAGTGCGGCGACAGAATTGCCGTCAACCAGTGTTCTATGGGCTTTGACGCCGAGGTTTGCTCAAAACAGGCGGATTTCAAAAAACTTCCATGGCTCACGGGTGAATCGGCTTACACGGCTTCACTTTTCTATTGTCTTAAATCAAAAACATCTAACCGCTTCACAATTACAATTGACGACGGAGAGCCGATATCGGATAATTTTGTCTTTGCTTTCTGCGGAAACAGCCGTTTCTACGGCGGCGGATATCAGGCGGCGCCGTATGCCGTTCCCGATGACGGACTACTCGATTTTTCAATCGTCAGAGCGATGAAAATTCCGAGACTTGTAACTCAGATAGGTAATTACAAAAAGGGCAGACATTTTAAATGGCCCGAGACTACATATGTCAGAGGAAAGAAGATGACTGTTCACAGCGATACACCGGCCTCGGTTAATGTTGACGGCGAATGTGACCTCGTTACGGACAGCACGTTCGAAATTATTCCTTCTGCATTCAGCTTTGTTATTCCGACAACCTCAAGCTATATTGAGGACAGAAAGAGCGGATTAATTTCCGACGAAATAGGTGTTGAAATTAAATAAAAGGAAATAATAGAGTGAAAGCATTTACGCAATACTTTGTTATTTCGGTGAGCACTATGGATATTTTTAATGCACTAACTATGATCGGCGGCTTGTGTCTGTTCCTGTTCGGAATGAATGTTATGGGGCAGGCACTGGAGCGCCGCGCAGGCAACAGCCTGAGAAACACACTCGAAAAGCTTACATCAAATAAAATAGCCGGCTTCTTGACCGGTCTGGGCGTTACTGCTGTTATTCAGAGCTCGTCTGCGACCACGGTCATGGTGGTCGGCTTTGTCAATTCCGGACTCATGACGCTCAGACAGGCTATCAATGTTATCATGGGCGCAAACGTGGGCACGACCGTGACAGGCTGGGTGCTCTCGCTCGGTGGAATCAGCAGCGATAATATTTGGATAAGACTGCTTAAACCAAGCTCGTTTACGCCTGTGCTTGCCCTTGCCGGAATCGTGATGTATCTTTTCATGAAGGATTCAAAGAAAAAGGACAGCGGAGCGATTCTTCTCGGATTTTCGGTATTGATGTTCGGTATGGAAACAATGTCATCGGCTGTATCGGGACTTTCGGAGGTGCCGGAGTTTCAGCAGCTTTTCGTGATGTTCAAAAATCCGCTTTTAGGACTTTTGGCAGGCACACTCTTGACAGCTCTTATTCAGTCAAGCTCGGCCTCGGTCGGCATTTTGCAGGCCTTGACGGTTACGGGACAGGTTTCGATCGGTGCGGCTATTCCGATAGTAATGGGCGACGGTATCGGCACATGCGTCACGGCAATGATATCGGGTGTCGGCACAAAGAGAGAAGCGAAGCGTGCCGCAACGGTTCATTTGCTGATAAACGCTATCGGCTCAATTGTTTGGGTAACGGTATTCTGGCTGATTAAAGCATTTTTGAAGCCGGCAGTTTTAGATTCGTCGGCAACGTTTGTGGGAATCGCAATCATAAATACCGGTTTTAAGATATTGAATACGGCACTGTTCCTGCCGCTCTCGGGCGTGCTTGAAAAGCTTGTGTGCAAGCTTATTCCCGATTCAAAGGATGCGGAGGAGGACACAGAGCTTGATGAACGACTTTTGTTTACGCCGACACTTGCACTTCAGCAATGTAGCCTGAAAGAAATCGAAATGGCTCGCAGAGCGGCGCAGGCTTTGAAAAACAGCATCAAATCAATCACTGCGTATACTCCCGATCTTGCCGAAAGCATCAAAGAAGATGAGCAGCGCTGTGACCGTTATGAGGATATGCTGGCAACCTATCTTGTTAAGATAGGTTCGGAACGTCTTGCCGACAGCGACAGCGAGGAAGCAAACATGCTCTTGAAGCTGCTTGGTGATTTTGAAAGAATTTCCGACCATGCGGTAAATCTGCTCGAATCCGCAGAGGAAATGAGGGATAAAAAGATTGTCTTTTCCCCCGAAGCGGCACATGACTTTTCTATTATATCTTCGGCCGTTAACGAAATCCTTGACCTTTCAATGGAGGCGTTTATCAATAACGACCGTGCCAAGGCGGGCGACGTTGAGCCGCTTGAACAGGTCATTGACGTGATGAAGGAGAACATGAGGACAAGCCATGTTCTGCGCATGAGAAACGGTGAATGCAGTATGGAGATGGGATTCATCTGGTCGGATATCCTCACGAATTTTGAACGTGTTTCCGACCATTGCTCAAATATAGCAGGCTGTGTCATTGATGCTGCGGCGCATAACCTGAATCTTCATGAAACGCTCGGTAATTTTAAGCACAACAGCAAAGCGTTTGAAGAAAGATACAAATATTATTCGGAAAAGTACAGCAAGATATAAAAATTTAAAGGTTGCTCGGAATTGACCGTGCAACCTTTTTTATGTGCGATATTTTATTTTACAATACTGACGGTATATCCGCCGTTGAACGTTACAACTCGTTCCGCCTTGGATATATCGGCCTTCGGAGGATAGTCTGTCGAAACGATCTGTGCGCCGCTGTTTAGGGCGATCTGCGAATCCGTTTCCTTGTATGAGCCGTAGTTATCCGATCTTGTTCTGATTATAAGCTTCTTTCCGAGAACCTCATCGATCTGAGTTTGGATATCCTTAGGCTTGTTGATGAGCAGGAATGAGGCATAATCCTTGTCACGGCTGTCGTAACGAAGCATGGGAAACATAGCTTGAGTTTTGATTGAGGTGTCCTGTTCAATGTATTTGTCCGTCACGGTCGTGTCATGCAAGAGAATCATAACGTGGCCTCTTGTTTCGCTGAGTGTCATCCAATCGTCGGCCTCACGCATCTCCTTGAGCGATGAATGATTTCCCATCATGTCTGCAGGGGTTATGAGCGTGTCGCCGAAGATTGCTTTTGCCTGTTCGCCAAGCTCATTGGCATAAGCACAGGTGAAATAATGCATGTTTTTGTCGGGAATGAATACCTTTTTCGGCTCAATGATTATCGTAACGGGGAGATGATTCGGATTTGCATCCGACCAAAGCTTAATTTCTTTCAATGCAAGTGCAAAGTCATAGCAATGCGTCGGCATATCGAGAACGGGGGCGTGAGAACAAACGAAGCTCGTCTTGCCGTCCTTGACAACCGTTTCAACGTCAAGCTCAACGCTTCTGATTCCGAGGTTGAGCTGGTCGGTCAGATAGTCGGCGGAGAAAGCTGCCTTCTCTGCCTTGACAAGGCCGAAGGTTACAGTCGAAGCATCCTGAAAAAGCTTTTGCCTTGCCGGAACGCACTCTTTCTGGTAGCTGTTGTGAGTGCCGAGGAATGAAACCTCGTTAAACTTCACACCGTCGGCACAGGCCTTGTTGAGGTCAAAATCGCAGAAAGAAATCTCGTTAACCTTGGTGTAATTACCGCTTTTGTAGTCCTTTTCAAGCTGTTCGATTCGGTCGAGCTGCTCCTGAATGTCAATTTGCTTCTGCTCCTGAACCTGCTTTATCATGGCAGGGTATGTAAAGACAAAGCAAAGAATGAGTGAAAGAAGTGCGGAAATATACTTCGTCATATATTTCATTGTCAACAGTCCTTTATTCAATAAGATTATTTGTTGAGAAAAGGGCGGTTATTGAGCCGCCCTTAATTAATTATTTACCGTGGTTTGCAGGATTTCCGCAGCACTTTTTATATTTTTTACCGCTTCCGCAGGGGCAGGGATCGTTCGGACCGGGAGCAGCCTTTTTACGGACGGTTCGGCCTTTTTCGCTTCCGTCGGAAGCACCGCTCTCGCTTGTTACCTTAGCTGTCTGCTCACGCTTTGTGTCCTCCTCGCTTCTGATACGGACGGTGAGCATCTGACGGACAGTGTTCTCACGAATGGAGTTGCTCATCTCGTCGAACATGTCGTAGCTTTCCATTCTGTATGCAACAACGGGATCCTGATTACCGTAAGCACGGAGGTTGATACCTCTCTTAAGCTCTTCCATTGCGTCGATGTGATCCATCCAGAACGTATCAACGTTTCTGAGAAGAATCATGTGCTCAAGGCTTCTCATGATTTCGGGAGTGAACTCCTTCTCACGGGCTTCGTAACGCTCATGACCTCTGTTGATGAGCATTTCTCTTGCTTCGTCACGGTCAAATGCTTCGATATCCTCAAAGTCGTCCGGCTCTGTAATCCAGCCGAGATACTTTTCCTTAAGGCCTGCAATGTTCCACTCATGCTTCGGGAGAGCCGATGCACAGTAGAAGTCGATTGATTCGGTTACGGATTCGTCAAGCATCTTGAGAATCGAAGCCTTGAGATCCTCTCCGTCAAGAACACGGTTACGCTGCTCATAGATAAGCTCTCTCTGACGGTTCATAACGTCGTCATACTGAAGAACGTTCTTACGGATTGCAAAGTTTTGCGACTCTTTCTTCTTCTGAGCGGATTCGATTGAACGTGAAACCATCTTGGAGTCGATCGGCATATTATCATCTGCACCGAGTGTGTTCATAACGCTCTGAAGTCTTTCGCCGCCGAAGAGACGCATAAGGTCATCTTCAAGCGAGAGATAGAAGCGGCTTTCACCGGGATCGCCCTGACGACCCGAACGACCTCTCAACTGGTTGTCGATTCGGCGTGAATCGTGACGCTCTGTGCCTATGATGTAAAGTCCGCCTGCTTCACGAACCTTTTCGGCCTCTTCTTTAATGGATTCTTTAAAAGAGCTTTCAAGCTCTGCGTATTCTTTTCTTGCATTGATGATTTCTTCATCATCTGTCTCGGCAAAGCCTGTTGCTTCAACAATCATTTCCTCTGAATAGCCCTTGCGGCGCATAGCTGCCTTTGCAAGGAACTCCGAGTTACCGCCGAGCATGATATCCGTACCACGTCCGGCCATGTTTGTTGCGATCGTAACGGCACCGAATTTACCGGCCTGAGCTACGATCTCTGCTTCCTTTTCGTGGAACTTGGCATTGAGAACCTCATGCTTGATTCCTCTTGATTTAAGAAGCTTGGAAAGAACCTCCGACTTTTCGATTGAAACAGTACCGACGAGCACCGGCTGACCCTTTTCGTGGCACTCCATGACCTGATTGATGAGTGCATTGTACTTGGCAGCCTCGGTCTTGTAAACAAGGTCGTGATTGTCAATACGGATCATCGGCTTGTTAGTCGGGATTTCAACAACGTCGAGGGAGTAGATCTCCTGGAATTCCTGGCTCTCTGTCATTGCGGTACCGGTCATACCGGAAAGCTTCTTGTAAAGACGGAAATAGTTCTGGAAGGTGATGGTTGCAAGAGTTTTGCTCTCGTGCTCAACCTTAACGCCTTCTTTAGCCTCGATAGCCTGGTGAAGACCTTCGTTATATCGTCTGCCGAGCATGATACGGCCGGTGAATTCGTCAACGATAAGAACCTGATTGTCCTTAACAACGTAGTCTATGTCACGTCGCATAACGCCTACAGCCTTGATAGCCTGATTGATATGGTGGAGGAGAGTCATGTTCTCTGCGTCCATGAGGTTTTCAACGTTGAAATAAGCCTCGGCCTTAGCAATACCGCTCTTGGTAAGAGATGCCGTTCTTGCCTTTTCGTCAACAATGTAGTCGCCGTCGGCAACATCCTCGGCATTCTGCTTGGAGTCGATCTCCTTAACAACAGCCTTTGTAAGGGTGTGAACGAAGTTGTTTGCAAGGGTGTAAAGCTCTGTTGACTGGTCGCCTCGGCCGGAAATAATAAGCGGAGTACGGGCCTCATCAATGAGGATTGAGTCGACCTCATCGACGATTGCAAAGTTATGTCCTCTCTGAACCTTGTTCTCTTTGTAAGGAACCATGTTATCACGAAGATAGTCAAATCCCATCTCGTTGTTCGTTCCGTATGTTATGTCAGCGGCGTAAGCTGCCTTACGCTCGTCGTTGTCAAGTCCGTGAACGATAAGGCCTACCTTGAGACCCATGAACTTATAGAGCTTACCCATCCACTCGGAGTCACGTCGTGCAAGGTAATCATTGACCGTAACGATGTGAACGCCGTCGCCCGAAAGAGCGTTGAGATAAGCGGGGAGGGTAGCAACAAGAGTTTTACCTTCACCTGTTTTCATTTCTGCGATTCGTCCCTGATGAAGAACGATACCGCCGATAATCTGAACCGGGAAGTGCTTCATACCAAGAACACGCCATGAAGCCTCACGGCATGCGGCAAAAGCCTCGGGAAGAATATCGTCAAGCGTTTCGCCGTTTGCAAGTCTCTCCTTGAATTCGGGAGTCTTTGCCTGAAGCTCTTTATCCGTGAGCTTTGCATACTCCTCCTCAAGGGCGAGAACCTTATTTTTTATCGGGACTACCCGCTTGACTTCCTTAGCGGAATAGTCGCCGAAGATTTTTTTAAGAAGACCCATATTTTCATTCCTTTCAGAAATTGAATTTATATTAGTTTCTTCACGGAAGAATGAGGTACAATGTGCAATCTCAAATCAAGGCTTCCCCTTGAGGGGAAAGGTCGTTATAAATGCTTGAAAATTGTCAACAAAGTACAATATTTCAAAGTTTTTCGTGAAGAGTCTTATATTAACCTATTAAATATATCACAAAAAAGCAAATTATACAAGACTTTCGTCAAAGTTGATTGTAATTTCTTTATGCGGCAGAGTCAACTGCTTGTATTCCACTCCTGCGGCGTCAAACATACGCTTGGAGGCAAGGTTGCCGCTCGTTCCGTTATACTTGTCGGAAAGGTAATAAACCTTTTTGATTCCGCACTGGATAATTGCTTTGGCACACTCGTTGCACGGGAAAAGAGCAACGTAAACGCTGCATCCGTTCAGCGGTGCACCGGCATTGTTGAGTATTGCGTTAAGCTCGGCGTGGCAAACATACGGATATTTTGTGTCGTAGTCGTTATCTGCGGCTCTGTCCCATGGGAAAACGTCGTCGCTGCAGCCGAGCGGAAAGCCGTTATAGCCGACCGACATGATTTTCTTGTTTTCATTTACTATGCAGGCACCGACCTGCGTGTTGGGATCTTTACTTCTTTTGGCTGCGAGCAGTGCAACTCCCATGAAGTATTCGTCCCAGGAAATATAATCCTCTCTTTTTGACATTGTTTTCCCTCTCATTCTGCGTTGAATTTAACAATACGGTTTATTGCTGCGCCATCCTCGGTGAAGTTTGACACAAGAACCGTTTGGTTGCTGATGAAGCAATAGTTGCATATTCCGCTGTTGAATATATCGCTGTCGGAAATTATGGTTGCCTTATTGTTCTCTGTGGTGTAGATTACCATTGCCTGCTTGTCGCCGCCGCAGAAAACAACAAAGTTTTTGCCGCTCGGCGAAGCAATGAAGCCTGAAAGTGATTCAAATCTCGTTTTCTTACCCGATACGGTTTCACCTGTGTACATGTCGGTAAACTCCGTTGTTGACGGGTCAAAAATGAAATGATCGCTTACAACATAATCCGAGAATTTTCCGCTGAACTTCTTAAGCGGATCATCTTTTTTGCCGTTCTTAACAAGGTTAAATCCGTCATCGGTGTTCGCAAAGCAGTAATATGCGCCGTCCTTTTCACGGAACTGATATGACGGAGAGTTGACGAACTCGGTCGATTCCGCTTTTCTGACGCTTCTTGAGCTTTCAACCGACATGAAGTCATAGAGAACCGTCTCTGCGTTGGTGTCGTGATATCTCGTCGAAGCAAACCAATCGTATTTGCTCATGCTGTTTACGGAGCTGTCGGTGAACACCGTCCAGGTCTCGTTCTGCGTTGCATCCTCCTGAACCGTTCTGTCTCTTGAAGAAACAATCAGTGTTGCCGTTCCCGAGTTCATATCAAACGAATAGATATCAGAATAGGTTTTATCTGTCTTGTAAGCATCGCCGGCATCCATATCAAGGAACAAAACGTAGCTTGTCCTTGCCGTATCCTTATATGATGACGGGCAGTCCATAAGACGTGCAAAAATATAGGAAAAGGTCTGAACATCGCTTTCCTGCTTGGAATTGAAAAGTCCGTAACCGATTGTGCCTACGTCGGTATCTTCCAAATAGTAAAGCGTCATAGGAACCTTCTGGTAGCTGCATGTTATGTTAATTTTTTTCGTCCTGACATTTGTAATCTCAACAAACTCCTTGTCGGAATACTTAAAGTATTTGATTTTGCCGTCCGGATAGGCTTCATAGAAAATATTTTCCTGCTGAGTTTGAACAAGGGGATAGTCGGATTTGTATTCCATGCTTATAACGGACGAAAGCGGTTCGCCGCCGTTAATGCCCATGCCGCCGAAAAGCTTGCCTGTGAAACTCTTGCTGAATGTAAGCCCCGTAAAGATAAGACAGACGGCAAGCACGGCCGAAAGAATTATGATAACTTTTTTGTTTTTCTTTGTCATTGTAAAATCCCTCTTATTTTAAAACAAGTTCGACCGGACAATGATCCGAGCCGTAAATTTCCGAATGTATTTTAACGCTTTCAAGCCTCGGCTCAAGAGCCTTTGAAACGCAGAAATAGTCGATACGCCAGCCGACGTTCTTCTCTCTCGCCTTGAAACGATATGACCACCAGCTGTAGGCATTTTCAAGGTCGGGGTAGAAATAACGGAAGGTGTCGATAAATCCTGCGTCGAGCAGCTCACCGAATTTTCCTCGCTCTTCGTCGGAGAAGCCTGCATTACCTCTGTTCGTTTTCGGGTTTTTCAAGTCGATTTCATTGTGGGCAACGTTGAGATCACCGCAGAAAACAACCGGTTTTTTCTTCTGAAGCTCCGAGACGTAAGCCCTGAAAGCATCCTCCCATTTCATGCGATGGTCGATTCTTTTCAGTCCGTCCTGAGCATTCGGAACATATTCCGTAATAAAATAGATATCGTCAAATTCAAGCATGATGAGCCTGCCCTCTGTGTCAAGCTCCTCAATGCCGAGACCGTAGCTGACGCTGACCGGTTTTTCTTTGGTGAATATCGCAGTGCCGGAGTAGCCTTTCTTTTCGGCATAGCTCCAGTATTGATGGTAGCCGTCAAGCTCCAGCACGAGCTGACCCTCCTGCATTTTAGTCTCCTGAAGGCAGAAAATATCAGCATCCAGCTCATTAAAAACGTCTATAAAGCCCTTGTTCATACAGGCTCTTATGCCGTTAACGTTCCATGAAATAAACTTCTTGCTCAAATGAACACCTCCGCATACAAAATGTATTATCTGTCTCTTATACACA